>Ga0256405_10000110_pt1 | contig 257182 bp, 193 predicted proteins | sample RumenRJG_02DNA_FD_189096 | JGI IMG/M metagenome (GOLD analysis project Ga0256405, IMG submission 189096) | Bovine rumen microbial communities from Lethbridge, Alberta, Canada - RJG_02 | ecosystem: Host-associated > Mammals > Digestive system > Stomach > Rumen | place: Canada: Alberta...
TTACGGGGTAAGGGGAAGGTGTCTGCATACAAGTAATGTCAAGCGTTTCTAAGCCCAGAGTCAGACAGAATCGTCACAAGCAAGGGCTAAATCAGACACTCGAAAAAATATCTGCGGATTTTAGGTATTCGTAAAAGACAATATCTTCTGTAGAGTGTATGACTTTATACGTCCATCCAAATCCAGGCATAATATAGTGGAACATTCCCTCCCACTCAGTAGCATCAATACCACCCCTTGAATACCCTGCGATGTTGGCAACAACGAAATCAAGACATATTAGAATACCCCTCAAATTTCTCAAATATGGCAAGTCGGAACTTGCTTGAGGATGGTTTGAGTATAGTGCTTCAGAATAAACTTCATCAGTAGTCTTCTTAAGTTGTTGTGTAAGGTCATATAGCTTTATTGTATTAGAATGATGGTAGGGGTTGTCCATAAAAGAGCCCGTTAACTCAGTCACTGCATTAGACATTTCGTTTACCAGCTGTGATTGTGCTGATAAAGGCTGTATGGAGATCAGTATTGATACCATACAGCAAACAAATAATCTTCTCATAATTATCTCAAATTAGGTGTTTATAATAATTTTATAACGTTATTTCTTTTTCTTTAAGTTCTTTAATGCAGAAATAGCTGGTGTATATTTCTTTTTCTTTGCAAGTTTGTACATTTTCTTTGCTAATTTATATTTTTCGTCATTACTAATATTTCCAGCATATTCATAGCAAATTCCTTGATAATAGTAACACTCACCGCTTTCCCAACCTGTTTTCAACGCGATTGTGGTATAGCTCCAAAGATTGCTATAATCACCTTTTCTAAAAGAATATCTAGCATCTTCCATCACGGTATTAAATACTTGAGAAAGTCTATAATCCATTCCGCTAACCTCTGCTCTTTGAGCTGTTTGATACCAATCTATTGCTGATTCATATGCTCCTATCTTTAGAGCACAATCACCCGCCAAAATTTCCATATCACTGATAGCTCGATTGTCATATACATAATAAACATATTGCCTATGTACATCATAGCATATTTCTACGGCTTCACGATATTTCCCTTCTTTATAGTATTGATACTGACGTTCTCTATATGGCTGAACTGTTTCCCTGATTCGGGCTGCTCTTTGGGACATCTCTCTAACAGCGTTTAGATGGGCATTCATCAATTCTGTGTCATATAAATCAATTGTAGGGAGTTGTACATACTGCGCCTTAACACTTTGTATTTCCATAAAGCAAATTACCAACAATAAACCTAATGTTTTCTTCATTGTTCAAGCCTCCTATAGTTATAATTGTTTTCTTTTCTATATTATACCAATTGCTTCAAACGGAAGTATGTTTGTCAAAATGAAATTTACTATACGATGAAATGATTAGTCGTTTTACATAATACGTTTTTGTACAGATGTCAAGCAGTGAACGTTTAACAAAAAGTACAGGTAGATCCATGCAGAGAAAAAACAGGCAAAAAACAACTAGCAAGTTTAGTCCCATTGTCAAATGAAAAAAGAAATAAAATGCCACCATCATAGATCCTCCCCACAAGCCTCTTGATAGAGCTTTGCTGAAATCAATTGGATCAGAGAAATTATCTATTAACTTTCCACCCAACAAGTACTTTCCAAGGGAGGCCTTCTTGAAAGTTTCAAAAAGTACATAGAACAAAATATTAAGCAGAATAAAAGAATACGTTACGCGTTTATCCAAAGCGTCAAATCCTGATATTATGCCATAGCTTTCAAACAGCCTATATGCGTTGGGAGATTCTTTCAGTATAGCTACGTAATCTCCAAGATCACCACTCTGAAGAAAAGGATTGCTAGAAGAAGTAAGGAAGAAGAATGCCAATAAGAAAACCTTATCTATTATACTGCCGAAGAACCTTCTGTGCAATGGCATCGCTTCTATCTGGTTACTATCTTCTATTTCAGTTTCTGCTCCCGATTTTTCAGTAGTTAACTGCATGGCTTCTACTTCTTCAAAAAGCTCTTCAACGGGGTTCACTGATTGAAGATTGTTTCCAACTGCTATAGGGGTAGCAATATACACATCTTCTTTATTCTCTTTTGCAGTACCATAAGTCTTGTCTTGGTTTGATTTAGGGATTTCTTTTCTTCTATTAAATATTAAGTTGAAAAGTTTGCGAAGACCTGCAATGCCGTGCGACAAAAGTTTATAAAAAGCATACAAGATAATTGGAAAAACTATGGTATAAAAGAAGAACTCAGATACGTCATACGAATCAACCCCGTAATAACCAAACGGGAAAAATTCTTCTTTTATATCCTGTATCGTAGTTGCCAATTCTTCCTGTGGATTGGCTAATAAAAGAAAGAAGGCGTGCAATATCAGCCATGCCGAATATAAACGAGATACTATTTGATGGTTATAATAAAATGTAACGATACGTTTTTTGAACCCGAATGTTGCCTCTTTCTGCTTTTTCCCACAATTTGGGCAGAAGTTGGAATCATTAGGGAGTTCCTTCCCGCAATATCTGCAATACATAATTATCTCACTATTTATATTATTGACCTTTTATTCTCTCCATTGCCTTGTTATATTGAATGACCTCATTTTTCGAGAATAGTATGTGCAAATCGTTCTTACCTTTTGAGCCGATGAAATGAAAATCAAACTCTGCAGGAACTTGAGCTGCAACACTCCAGAAAGTCAGGCCAGTAGTCTGGTCTGCTAAGGTGACAGCTTGTTCAGCCTTTGACCATGTCTTGAGTTTTGTGGCTTCATCAAAGTCTTTCATGTCTTCGTCTACGATAATCTCAATGTTGACAACTCCGTTTGGACATGAAATGTCATTCATCGTATATCCAGCTTCCATCCCTCTCGGTAATGTTCCTTTTTGCGTGGTCACATTCATTTTCAATTCATCCAAAGGAGTTAATTGCCTTTCGAGAGCTACTGCAATCTCGTCTGGAGTCATCGTGTTATGAACTATTACGTTATCTGTGTTTTTGCTCTTTACAACATGTTCAAATGTTACACGATAGTCAACCATTTGTTGGTAGTCGCGTCTTTCTGAACCTGAGGATGACGAGATTGCTACTATCATATTTTGCTTCATGTTTCCTAAGAACATTTTTATCTTCTCTGCTGGTATAATGCTTTCATCTACAATCTGGATGATGCGATAAACTGAGTCAATATACTCAACACTCGTTTTCATTCCCATTGGCCCTTCTTTGGTACCATTGGCTATTTGCGCATTATAATACTCGGCCTTTTCAACCAAAGCGGGGCATCTCCGATCCTTATTTGCACTTCTATTACTACAAGCACACAGGATTGATAAGAATGTCAAGATGACGGATGAAACAATAAGTTCCTTTTTCATACCTAATAATCCTTTTAGTCAATTACTACGTTGCTGTCTCTAAGAAAGTTTCTGATATCTTCTCGATCTGAATCAGAAAGATTTGGGTATGTTTCGAAGTCTTCAATTCTGACATGAAACACACCATTAATTGTTTTCCCCTTAATAAATACAGGGCGGACTTCATCATCGAAGTCTATGCCTAACCTTTCGTTTTCAACCGAATAACTCTTCACATTCATATCTCACCGAGTATTTGTGCCAAACAGACTCCCGATGTATGGCGGTTGTCAAAAAGTTACTAGGCTGTATATAAAAGAAGCGTGGGAATCTCCTTGTTACTCGTCCCACGCATCGAGGCTCTGGCATCGCCCTATCAGTTGAACGAGCAACGCCGAAGCCCACGCCGATATGTATATAAACGACTATGACTGCATCGAAGCCAATAATGGCTGTCAGCATTCATTTGTCGGATACTACATATCCATGGACGTCATTGTTGCTTTGATTCTTGACTGATAGTTTGGAACTGCCAGATTCCGATGCGTCAAGCACAAAGCGTTAAGAACTCGCGTTTACGCGTTTGTCCTTTACAAGAACGCCTTTCCTATATATAGGTTCCCGTCCCGCAGCCTCCGCCCATGGGCTTCGGCATTGTTCAGAAAACGATGCAAATATACGAAAAATCTGGGAATATCTATTGTTTTATACAAAAAAAATATGAAAATAATCTTTCACAAGGCTTGTGAAACTATTTTGGGAATTCAAAGAAAATTTGGGCATAGCTTGTAAGACCTACCGTTAAAGAGTGGTAGTTTGCTTATTATCAGGATGTTACGTTCAAAATTGGTGTTTCGAGACCTAACTAAGACCTAACATAGAGATAACATAGACCTACCGTAAAAGGTAACACGAAGTGGCTGCATTGTGTCGGAAATCACGTTACCTCTACGGTAGGTCTCACGTTAGGTCTTAGTTACCTCTTTGTTAGGTCTTGAGAGTTTGAAAAACGCTTGAAAGCCTTATGTACAGGGAGTTTTTCAGAAAAACATGGTAGGTCTTGCAATAATTAGCACTTATTTTTCAATAAGGCACGCTTACTGACAAATACTTGTTTCTTATTTGCAAATAACCGGCCCTTATTGGAAACAAGGGACAGGAACAGTCCCACACTGGGACAGAAGCAGTCCCAGCCTGGGACTGGAATATTCCCACACTGGGACTGAAATGTTCCCACACTGGGACTAAAAAACTGAAATCTGGCTTTTTTCGTGGAAGTGCGTTGGGTTTTCATGAAATTGTCGTATCTTTGCAGGCGGTTATGGGAAATCAGCAGGCTTCACCGATACTGGCGCTTCAACAGCAGCGGCTGCTGCTCCAGATGGAGTATGCCGCTGAGAAAGAGACTTTCCGCAAACAGACCGAGGAGATGGGCCTGCAGCGGAAGGTGAAGCGTGGTGATGCCTGGTATCCGCTGAAGATGGGCAAGAGCTATTATAACTCGTTGAACCAGCTCGTGGTGGAGGTGTTCAGGCAGGGTGATGAGGAGATTGAACATAATTTCGAGTTCGGCAGACCTGTGGCGTTCTTTCGAGTAGATGGCAAGGACAAGATCAAGTACTTCAACTTTACAGGAACTGTCAGTTACGTCGCTGGTGACAGGATGGTGGTGGCGGTGCCAGACAATGGACAGCTGATTGATGTGCAGAGTGCGGAAAATGTAGGCGTGCAGCTTTTCTTCGATGAGACGAGCTATAAAATGATGTTCGATGCGCTCGATCGTGTCATCAGGGGAAAGGGTAGGCTTGGCTATCTGCGTGACCTCTTCTATTCGCATCAGAAAGCTGAGACCTATACATTCTCGCCCATGCACTTCCCCTATCTGAACCGCACGCAGGAGGAGGCTGTCAATAAAGTGCTTTGGGCGAAGGATGTGGCTGTTGTGCATGGACCTCCAGGAACGGGTAAGACCACGACACTCGTGGAGGCTATTTATGAGACATTGCGACGAGAAAACCAGGTACTTGTCTGTGCACAGAGTAATATGGCTGTCGATTGGATTTCCGAGAAGCTGGTGGATCGTGGTATCAATGTGCTCCGCATTGGCAATCCCACTCGTGTCAATGACAAGATGCTCTCCTTCACCTATGAGCGTCGTTTCGAGGATCATCCTGACTACGAACAGCTCTGGAGCATCCGCAAGGCCATCCGCGACCTGCGCAGTCATCGGAAACGGGGCGACGAGAAATATCATCAGAAACTGGAACGGCTGAAAGAACGCGCTACGGAACTCGAGGTGCGTATCAATGCAGCACTCTTTGGTGAGGCGCGTGTGATCGCCTGTACACTCGTCAGTTCCGCCAATCGTTTGTTGGATGGTCAGAAGTTCGGCACCTTATTTATAGATGAGGCAGCGCAGGCTTTAGAGGCTGCCTGCTGGATCCCTATCCGTAAGGTGTCGAGGGTGATTCTGGCGGGCGACCATTGTCAGTTGCCGCCGACGGTAAAGAGTTTTGCGGCCTTGAAGGCAGGACTCGGCAAGACACTTATGGAACGTATCGTGGAAAACAAGCCGGAGGTGGTGACGCTGCTGAAGATGCAATATCGCATGAACGAGGAGATCATGCGCTTCTCCTCAGACTGGTTCTATGACGGTCAGGTGGAGGCAGCGCCAGAGGTGAAGTATCGTGGTATCCTCGACCTTGATATCCCCATGACGTGGATTGACACGTCGGCCTTTGAACTGCCTGAAGATAGCGAGGTGTCGTTTAAAGAACAGTTCGTGGGCGAGAGCTTTGGCCGCATCAACAAGGCTGAGGCCGAACTGACGCTGTTGGCTCTGGAGAACTATTTCAAGAAGATAGGGAAGGAGCGTGTCCTCGACGAGCGACTCGATGTGGGTGTCATTTCTCCTTATCGGGCACAGGTACAGTATCTGCGACGACTGTTCAAAAAGCGGGAGTTCTTCAAGCCTTATCGCCACTTGATCAGCGTGAACACCGTCGATGGCTTCCAGGGACAGGAGCGTGATATCATCCTCATCTCTATGGTGCGAGCCAACGATGAAGGACAGATTGGATTCCTCCGCGACCTCCGCCGTATGAATGTCGCCATCACCCGTGCCCGCATGAAACTCATCATCCTGGGTGATGCCTCTACGATGACCCGCCATCCCTTCTACAAGAAACTCTACGATTATGTAGAGGCTCTCTGAATTTTTGTTAAATCCAAGCCAAACTAATTAATTTAGTTTAACAACTATGACTTTTAGTTGTATATAACGAAAAGTTTTAGTTACTTTGCACTTGGTATTGATAGATTGACGCAAGATTGATTACGAAACTTAAAGCAAAACGACAATGAAAAGACTGACAAATAAAGAGAAGGAAATCATGGACCTGTATTGGCAGCACGGCCCGATGTTCGTCAAGGAGCTCTTAGACTACTACGACGAGCCGAAGCCTCACTTCAATACACTCTCCACGATGGTGCGTATCCTGGAGAAGAATGGCTTTTTGGATCATAAGCAGTTTGGCAACACTTATCAGTACTTCCCCGTTGTATCAGAGAAGGAGTATGGGAAGAGTTCGATTGCCGGTGTGATCCAGAACTATTTCAACAACTCGTACCTCTCGGCCGTCTCCTCGTTTGTGAAGGAGGAGAAGATTTCCGTTGAAGAACTCAAGGAACTGATCAAACAAATAGAGAATGATTGACTTTCTGATATACGATGCGAAGGTGGCGGTGCTCATCGCTGTGTTCTACATGTTCTATCGCCTGTTGCTCAGTCGCGAGACGTTCCATCGCGTGAACCGTATCGTGCTGTTGCTGACGGCTGTGGCCTCGTTTATCTTGCCTTTCTGTGTCATCACGATGCACGAAACGGTGACGATGCCCATGCCCGAGATGCATGTGGAGATGGGGCCTTTGATGGCTGAAGTCGAGACGCCCTCCGTGCCGCTATGGCAGACTCTCCTGCCCATCCTATTTATAATAGGTATGTGCGCGACGCTGGGACACACCTTGCTGTCGATGATCAGAATTATTCTGCTGATACGGAAGAGCGAGCAACATCCGCAGCCTGATGGCGTGACTGTCTGCGTGACCGGTAACGCAGCGCTGTCACCCTTCAGTTGGATGCACTATATCGTGATGAACCGTGAGGACTATGAGACCCATGATTCCGCTATTCTTGCTCATGAACGGGGACACATCCGCCTGCACCACTCGTGGGACCTGATCCTCGTTGACACGCTCACCGCTTTGCAATGGTTCAACCCTGCTATGTGGATGCTGCGCGCAGACCTGCGTGCTATCCATGAGTATGAGGCCGACGCAGCGGTTCTCTCTCAAGGTATCAATGCGCGTCAATACCAATACCTGTTGATTACCAAGGCCGCAGGCATCGGCGGGTACTCCCTTGCCAACGGTATCTCCCATAGTACCCTCAAAAACCGAATTAATATGATGTTACATACTAAATCCCCGCGCCAACGTTATCTGAAGTTGTTGGCTCTCCTGCCTATCGTGGCTATAGCCCTCGCCGTGAATGCTGAGACAGTGACAGATGTAGTTTATACCCAGCCGCAGAAGCAGATGGTGAAGAAAGGCAGGAAGGCTGCTACTATCAATCTGGGAAGTAATCGCTCCGTTCTTCAGGTGGTGGAGACAGAAGAGCCAGAAAAGGCCATCAAAGGCGAGAAATTCACGCTGAAAGGCTTGGTGGTAGATGCTGAGGCTGCACAACCAGTTGTTGGAGCGGTCGTTAAAATCGAAGGATCCACGAAGGGAACCGTCAGCGATCGCGAAGGAAACTTCCAACTTGAAGTCTCTGATGGCGACATCATCAATATCATGTATGTAGGCTATGAGACCATATCAGTGACGGTTGACAAGAGTATTTCCGAAAATCGCATCAACGCTTATCCGATAGGTAAAGAACAGTCTGGGACTTCTGATGGTAAGACCTTCGACGTCGTGGAGGAAATGCCGCAGTTCCCTGGAGGACCGGCAGCACTCTTCGAGTTCCTCTCTAAGAATATCCAGTATCCGAAGGATGCTGAGAAAGCCAAGCTTCAGGGGCGCGTCATTGTGACATTCGTTGTCAAGAAAGACGGAAGCATCACGGATGCAAAAGTCGTAAAATCCGTAGCTCCTTCGCTCGATGCTGAGGCACTCCGTGTAATCAATGCGATGCCGAACTGGGCGCCTGGCCGGCAGGGTGGACAACCTGTTAACGTGAAATATACAGTACCTTTGACGTTCCGTCTTAATGGCAATGACAATAAGGAAGTCGCACAAATTAGCAACGCTGGGAGTGATGCGCTGTCCGGAGGAGAGACTTTTTTCGTTATTGACGATAAACCCGCCACTGCCGAGGAGGTCAAGCAGATTGATCCTAAGACCATCGACCACATGGACGTGCTGAAAGGCGAATCTGCCACCAAGCTGTATGGCGAGAAAGCTAAGCATGGGGCTGTACTCATCTTCACCAAGAAGAATCAATAAATCTCTCTCGTTATAGACATGAAGAAACTACCAAGTCTTTTTGTCATCCTCGCCCTGCTGACGGTGCAACCCGCCAGGGGCGAGGCTATTGACTCCCTACAGATACTCATGCAGCGTGGCGATAGCTGTATGCAGCAGTTCAATACCTTCGAGGCGCTGAATCATTACCAGCAAGCGTATTCCATCGCCAAAACCAGAAGTCAGCAACAGGCTGTAGAACACCTTGAGCTTCCCCTCGACAAGCTTGAAGGACTGCCTCAGGAGAGGCAAGACGAGATCATCGAGCGATTGAAGCGTGATGCAGAGCAGAGTGCTGTCGTGTCGTGCCCCATCCAGATGAAACTCGCCGACTGCTATTATAAACGTGCTAACTATCGCCAGGCTTCCGACCTGTTGAAATTGATTCCTGAGGACAGCCTCTCGCATGAGTCCTTCCGTGAACTCGCCAATAGCTATAAGCGACTGGGTGATACCGATTCTTATGTCTATTGGACGAGCCAGCTGGTAAAGCATTATCCGATGGATGGTGAGATGGTGGCAGGCTTGATCTTGGGGTATGCCCAACTGAATCAGCCAGAGAAAGGTCTGACCTTAGGCCTGAACTATAGTCTGAAGGATCGGACCAACATTCTGGTGAATCGTGCGGTGGCAGATGCCTTCTTCCTGAAACGGGATTTCACGGCAGCAGGCATCTGGTACGACCAGTTGTTGCAGCAGGGCGACTCCACCTTCAACACCCTGTACTCTGCTGGTATGAGTCATTCGCAGGCAGGCAACTTGGAGAAAGCCTACAACTGTCTGAGCCAGGCCTTGATCCTGAGTCAGCTACAGCATGCTGGCTGTGCTTATCGCTTGGGTGTGGTCTGCGTCGATACGAAGCGCTACGAGGAAGGTCTGCGGGCACTTGACTTGGCCATCGAACTCACCAAGCCTGATACAACGATGATGAAAGCCATCACCCTTTCGCAAGGTGAGGGCTATTACCTGACGGAACATTATCCAGAGGCTTTGGAGGCATGGAAACGCCATCTCAGCTATAACCCTGGCTCCATCGCCACCTACTATAATATCGCCAACACCTATACCTATCTGGTGAAGGATGATGAACAAGCGAAAAAATACTATCAGCAGTTTCTGGATTTAGCTCAACACGAAGCTGAACCCAACGAACAACTTAAGGAGATGATCCGTAAATCAGAGGAGATGATGAAGACCTATAGGCTTATCGAACAACGTAAGCAAAAGACGAAGACGCGTTCATCGCACGGCCTCCAATGATTTTGGCTTTATAAAGTTTAATACTGCGCAGAATTTTTTATTTTTGTGCAGTTTTTTTTGTTGTTTCGGCAATTTGAATTATCTTTGCACCCATAATAAGGAAAATCTTACTATAGTGGGAGCAAAATGGTAGAAATTCGTTCTGTTACGAACCGCCGTGAGCTGAAGTCATTCGTTCAGTTTTACTATGATCTATATCGTGGTAATGCGTATGCTGTGCCTTATCTATTCTTCGACGAGATGGCTACGCTCCGCCATGATAAAAACCCTTCGTTTGAATGTTGTGAGGCTGAATACTTCCTGGCTTACAGGGACGGGAAGATCGTCGGACGTGTGGCTGCCATCATTAACCGCCGTGCCAATGAGCGATGGAATTGCCATCAGGTGCGCTTTGGCTGGTTCGATTTCATCGATGACGTTGAGGTTTCTACCGCCCTGTTGAAAGCCGTCGAAGACTGGGGCCGCCAACGTGGAATGAGTGAGATTGCCGGTCCCTTGGGATTCATTGATACCGATCGAGAGGGGATGCTGATTGATGGTTTCAATGAGTTGTCAACCATGTATGTCAACTACAACTATCCCTACTATCCCCAGCACATGGAGCAGATAGAGGGCTTCAAGAAAGACAATGACTATGTGGAGTGCAAGGTAAAGGTACCCGAGGTGGTGCCTGCCAAGTTTGCGAAGATCACGGAGATGGTGGGTAAACGCTACGGGCTTAGAGTCCATAAGTTTACACGCCATGAGTTGATAGAGGAGGGTTACGGACAGAAGGTGTTTGATTTGCTGAATGCCACTTACAAGGATCTCTATGGCTTCAGCCAGCTCTCACAACGGCAGATTGACAAACTTGTCAACGACTATATCAAGATTGCAGACCTGAACCTTGTTACGGCTGTCATGGACGGTGATAATATGGTAGGGTTTGGCATCACCTTCCCTTCGTTCTCGGAGGCTATGCAGAAGACGCGTGACGGTCGGTTGTTCCCCTTCGGCTGGTGGCATGTGCTGAAGATCTTGAAATGGCATAAGACGCCATTAGTGGATCTTCTTCTCATTGGTGTACTGCCTGAGTACCGTGCCAAGGGTGCCAATGCCTTGATCTTCGACGATTTGATCCGCCAGTTCCAGGCATACGGTTTCGAATATGCCATCACGGGACCGCAGATGGAAACCAACGAAGGGGTGCTTTCCCAGTGGCAGTACCTCGAGTCAGTCCCATATCGCCGTCATCGCTGCTACCGAAAGATATTGTAGTCTTCCGGTAGCAGTGGCTGACGCTTCGTTTACTGTATGCTAGTTTCGGAGAAATAGTAGTCGCGCAAAGACTTGCTAACGCTCTCTCCCTTCAACGTAAGTTCCTCTTGGAGTCTGATATCAGCTGAAGAGGCACCTACCTTAATGATATACTTACCAGGGGCGATGTTCCACTGGCGTTGGTCCTGGTGGCTGTAGAAGCCAAACTGCTCAGTATAAAGCTTTACCTTGACGGTCTTGGTCTCTCCGGGCTGAAGCGACACGCGCGCAAAGCCTTGCAGTTGGATGGGGCGGATCTGCTGGCCGTCGGATGTCGGCGACAGGTAGATCTGTGCAATCTCATCGCCAGCCATCTGCCCTGTGTTCTTCACCTCAAACGAGAGGCTGAGGCTCTCGTCGGCTGTTGATGGCTCGCCGTCTATCTTCAGGTTCTGATACTCGAATGTGGTGTAGCTCAGTCCGTAGCCGAAGGGCCAGGCTACGCGTGAGTCTTTTTCTGCAGCGTAATTGTAGCAGATGGGCTCATAAACTTCCGTATTGGGATAGCTGACGGAGAGTTTGGCCGATGGTGACACCTTGCCATAGAGGATGTCGGCTACGGCATTGCCGCCTTCCTCACCAGGATACCAGGCCTGGATGACGGCGGCACAGCGGCTGGCTATGTTGGAGATGATTTGGGCGCGGCCTCCGAAAACAACGAGGACCACAGGCTTGCCCGTTTTCAGCAGCTCTTCCACATACTGCTCTTGTTTGCCAGGCAGGCGGAGGCCCTCACGGTCTCTGTTCTCACCGCAAAGCATCACGTTCTCTCCAACAGCAGCGATAATCACATCAGCCTGTTGGGCCATGCCGAGTGCTTCTGCTTTGTCGATCTTCTCGCCGGCATCCACCTTGCGATGCAGCAATGCAAATTCCCAGGCGCGTTCGTCGCCGCCTTCTGTATATTTGGTCTCGATCTTCTCTGTCCAGTCACAGCCTCTGGAGTACATGAGGCTGACGCCCTCGGGCTTGCGTGACTTCATGCCTTCCAGCAGTCCGACGACATGCGGATGGTCAAGATCGGTCTCTGTCATCTTCCAGAAGTAGGTCATGGAGGGGAAGGAGTAGTCGCCACACATCGCCCACATCGTGTTGGCATTCGGACCTGTGACGAAGATATTCTTCGCCTCTTTCAAAGGCAATACACCATTGTTTTCCAACAAGACCACCGACTGAGTGGCGATAGCATAGGCCGTCTGACGCTCTTCCGGTGTGTCGAGCGTAATATTTTCTGTGCTGTAGAGGTAGGGGTCCTTGTCGAACAGACCTGCACGGAACTTATGGCGCAGCACGTCTTTCACGGCACGTTCAAAGACCTCGGGCTTAACCAGTCCCTCATCGATGGCCTTCTGGAGATGCTGATAGTTCGCCCCAGTAGGGAAATCCACATCGTTGCCGGCATTGATGGCGGCTGCAGCCTTGTGAAGCGGATCTTCGAGACGGGGCAGCTGGTCAATAGCGGTATAGTCGCTCACCACCATGCCGTCGAAGCCGAGATAGCCGCGCAGGATGTCGGTCAGTATCTTGCCGTTGGCTACGCAGTTCACGGTGTCGCCATTGGCATCGAGCATGGCGTGATAACCTGGCATCAGCACTTTGCTGCCAGTCAGGCGGATCATCGTCTCGTGCGGCAGCAGTATCTCCTCCATCAGCGTCTTCTCGTCGGCATCACCACCACCACCGTAACCGAGGTAGTGCTTTGAACAGGCACCTACGCCTTTCTTGAGGTCGCCCTGTTGGAGACCACGTACGAAGGCTGTTCCCATCACAGCCGAGAGATAGCCGTCCTCGCCGTATGACTCCTCCAGACGGTTGAAGCTCGGTGTGCGACAGACATCGACCATCGGGGAGAGCGACAGCACACCACCCATCTTGCGCATGGCGACGCCCGTCTGCAGTGTCTTCTTCTCTGCCAACTCAGGATTAAACGAACAAGCTTGTCCGATCTGCTGCGGATAGATGGTGGCGCCGCGGGTATTCACACCCGAAAGCACCTCCTCATGACAAAGGGCAGGGATGCCGTTAGGCGTGTTGTGCATCAGCCAGTCCTGAACGGCTGCCACGCGGTCGCGCAGCACATTAGGGTCTCTGGGCTTTTGCATGGCGAACTGTGAGAAGTGGCCGATACCATTCGGAATCAGCTGTCGGCATTTAGCCGTGTCCAGCTGTCCTTCTTCATTGAAGAGCTCGTCCATGTACATGCTTCTCAGTTGAGCGATACGTTCCTCTTGCGACATCTTGCTGTAGAGTTCATCAATCTGCTGTTCCAGATCAGGGGCGGCGGTACAGCCTGCCATCAGTGCTGATATGCACATCATTTTGATACCTTTCATTATGGTGATAGTTGAATAATTATGATAGTTGGATTGTTTCTATGCGGAGCTTAAGGATGCCGGCGGGTACGCGTACCTCAACGGTGTCGCCAGCCTTCTTGCCCATGAGTGCCTGGGCGATGGGCGACTTGACAGAGATCTTGCCCTCGTGCATATCAGCCTCGTGAGGACTGACCAGCGTGTAGGTCATGCGGGCATTCGTGTTGAGATTCGTCATCTCCACACGGCTGAGCAACTGCACGGTGTCGTTGCCCATGCGTGACATATCGATGACACGGGCATTGGCCAGCACACGCTGCTTGAAGCGTATCCTGCCCAGTAGCCGGGCTTGTTCGCGCTTGGCGGCATGGTATTCGAAGTTCTCGCTCAGGTCACCCTTATCGCGGGCCTCAGCAATGGCATCGCGCACCTGAGGCAGTTCTACCAGCTCCATCTGACGGAGCTCTGCTACGAGCTTGTCGTAGCCTTCTTGTGACATATATTCCATAATGGTTGCAAAGTTACGGAATTTTTTTGGATAACTCAAGTTTTTTTAGTACTTTTGCCCTCGAAATCATTAAAGACGATCTATGATGCTTGATAATATGGCATGGGAGTTTGTGCTCCGTATCTTTGTGGCTGCCCTGTTGGGCGGCATTATTGGCCTTGAGCGCGAGTACCGGGCGAAAGAGGCAGGTTTCCGTACGCACTTTCTGGTGGCACTCGGCTCAGCGTTGTTTATGATCGTGTCGGCCTACGGTTTCGAAGATGTGGTATCGCTACCAGGTCATCGCCTCGATGTGTCGCGCGTCGCTGCTCAGGTTGTTTCTGGTATCGGTTTCATCGGTGCCGGCACCATTATTTTCCATAAGAGCGAGAATGTGGTGCGCGGCCTGACCACGGCTGCCGGTGTCTGGGTTGTTGCTGCCATCGGTCTGGCTTGTGGTGGTGGCATGTACATCTTAGCCATTGCCGCTACAGTGTTAGTGCTTGCCGGACTTGAGGCCTTTAATTTCTTCCTCCATAAGTTCGACAAGCATCGTAAGTGAATATTTTTTTAATAAAATACTCAAAGTATCACTTTTTAACGTAATTACCTGAATCTCAATAGTTTATATGTAGTGACACTTTGTAGCAAAGTTACACTAAGTATCACTATTTTGAAATTTATCAACATGCATAGATAAACTAGATACGATTTTCTCGGATTTATAGACATAGGGAGCACAATAAAAGTTGCAGGCTTTGGCATAAAGAGATATTTGCCAAAAAAGTAAAACAAGTTGTTTTGGTATGAAGGAAAGTACCTTTAAACACTGAAGAAATGCCACTTTACATAGCAAAACAACTTGTTTTGCTGTCACAAAATAGCAGTGACACTTCAAGAAAAAGTATCACCATGTCTAACGCGCTTACTATCTGTTTGTTAAGTTAAATAGTGACACTTTGCACAAAAAATGAAACTTTTTTTAGAATCAATTATCAGTGTCCATTCTTCAAATTGACATGAAAACTGATAATCTTTGAAGAATATTTACTCTTTAAGCCTAACACGGCTTTAAATAAATTTAAAGACACGGAGTTTTATTATTGAGGAAATGATGAATCTCACTTGCGAACACCGAAGTTCTTACGATATTCATCATTGATGGCGCGGCTGGCTTTGTGACTATCGAAGTGCGTCGGGGCAATGATGAAGTCGGGGACATTATAGGAAAGGAAACGCTGGCGATAGAAACGGCGCGGATTGCGTTGTGGCAGCATGAAGGCCTTGCTGACATTCCCTTTGGCATCGACATGACAGAAATAGGGACGTGTATAGAGCCCGTCGTCGCGACGAGAACTAAACAACAGCCATCGTGAGTTGGTGCTCCAGTTGTGGAATGATTCGGTCTCTTCAGAATTGGCTTCATCCATGGGGAGGCTTTGCCGTGTCGTCAGATCAAGCAGGTAGAGATCGGCCTCGTGATGCCAGATGCTGAACTGTCCGTAGTCGGAGAGTGTGTAGCAAAGGAAACGCCCGTCGTAAGAGGGACGAGGGAAAGATACCGACTTGTGGAGAGCCTGAGCATCAACGATGGTGTCTATACGACTGCCGAAATGGCCTGTTGCCGGGTCGAAATCAATACGGCAGAGGTTGTAGCGTATGGAGTCGAGTTGGTGATTGTCTTCGGGAAGGGCCTGTGCCGCACAGAAATAGAGCGAACGTCCATCGGCAGAGAACACGGGATAGGTCTCATAGACAGCGTCTTGCTTCAGTAGGGGTGACAGTAACAGCTCGTTTTTGTCGATGTCATAGACCTGAATGTCGGAGGCATCATCGAACACTTCGATGCGATTGCGATCGGCACTGTGGAATGTCTGCTTCGTGACGTTGGTAGAGTAGGCGATATAATGGCCTGAAGGATGCCAGTAGGGATAGACGCAGAGGCCGAGCGTCTCAGGAGTCTTGGTGTTGTAGGCAGTGATAGAGCCATCATCCTTACTCAACAGAGTCGCACCGTGTTTGCCACGGATATGAAGGCTCATATTAGCGGGGTTGCCTCGGTTGAAGCTATGACAGTTGACGCAGCCTTCAAACTGCGTATTCTCGATTAATGCGCACTCATCGAACGAAGAAAGGTCCCGTTCGTAGATACCCATCTTGCTCCAGACCTCGTGGCCTGGGGCGATAAGCCGGTAGCAGATGCCATAGTCGATGCTGTCGGGGCTCACGTAGATGGGGAAGGAGCGGTAGGTGTGCCATCCATCGTCGAATTTGGCAGAAACGGTCACGCTGAGCGAGTCTCCACGGTTCTGAGCGAGCAACTGATGCCAGTCGTCGAGGTCGAAGTCCACAGATTCTTCTCCTTGGCTGTGCAGGCTGTTTCCGTGACAGTCATATATCATGGCATCCACCAGTAGGGCATGTTCATCAGCCATATTGAAGTTGAGCGGCGCGATATTCACGGGTATGGTGACGCCGAGGTAGTCGGGATAGATAGCAGGCAGGGCCTTCTCTTGCTTGGCATCGCTGACAGGTTCATGGGTGCAAGCCGCCAGACAGATCGCGGAAAGGAGTATATACAGGATCTTTCTCATTGCTGATTCATTTTAAGTAATAAGTTGGCATAGCCCTCGCGATCGCCAGTCAGCATATAGTAGGCTACCAGATATTCATAGGCAAGACGATTGCCGGCGTTGCTGGCAAGGAGGTTCTCGAGCATATCCGGCGTGACGTGTCCACCGAAGTAGAAGTCGTCTTTATAAGTCATCTGACGCAAGCGCCCGTACTCGGGATGCTTGGCAATGGCCTTCTCGTCGCCCAACAGGGGGAGTGTCTCATTGGCCCATTCACGATAGAAAAGCGTCTTTTGCAGCGCCGTGAGGTACTTGCGAGCCACCTCATAGTTACCGAGAATCAGATTGGTTTGTGCCAGCCGCTTGTAGCAACGGCCACTTTTCTGGAAGTCAAGAATCGCTTCCTGTGCCTCGAAGACCATTCGCTGAGCAACGGTAATCATACCTAACTGGTAGAAGGCCTCGGAGGTTGGCAAAGGGCTGATGGCATCGGTTCCGAAATCGGGTAGGAGACCTGCAATGCCGTTTTGATTGTAGTCGAACAGATGTTTGGTGAGCATGCCGTGCATCGCCAGCCCCAGATTCTGTACTGTCACGCCGATTTGGTTGTTGGGCTTCTCTATGTTGATGGTCTCAAGTATGCGGTTCCATTGTTGGTGACGGGCCATGAAGTCATAATGCATCACCTTTTCAGCTTTGAAGTTGCTGTTTTTCCAGACAAGTCCTCCCATGCAAACTGCTACCAGCGCAAAAGAACACAGCGCTGCCACGATGCTATCAGACAAATTCCAATGACTCAATAAACGGGCTGCTAATGCCAGGATGAAGACAGACAAAGACGCAGCCCATAGCAGCACTGGAATTTCTGCGGGGTAGCGATAATAATGGATGCCGAACCACAGACTATTGGCTGGCACAGGGAGATAAAATGCCAATATGACCAGCATGATGGCTAAGAGCACAAACACACCGTAATACCAGGCAGAACGTCTGGGGTGGGGAGACAGCAAGAGGAAGCATACCACGCAAATCGGGCCTACCATCCAATAGAGCACAGGGATGGCAGCAATGAGCAGGATGCGTCGTATCCAACCGTCACTAAAATGACTGAGCAGACAAGCGGCAAGGAGCGTGAGCAGTACGGCCCAGACGCCTCCCAGCAATGCGTTCTCATCGAGCAGGAAGAGCCAGAGCAGGCATGAAGGCAGAAAACTCAGCCCATAAAGCCAGCCTCCATTCATGAAACGGAGCGTCAGCAGCTGCACTGCTGAGAGCAGAACTGCAATGATCAGTGCGCCCACCCAGGCATATAGGAAGAACTGCGTCGAGAAGCGTCCTAACAGGTCGGCCATGCCACCTGGTAGCGTGATGATATCCCATACGTAGGTGCTGTCGAAGAGGAAAAGCTGGAACTGCTCCTGATAATGCAGATGATGCGGGTATGCCAGTCCGAAGAAGAGGAGGACTGCCACACCGAAAAGGAGCGTATATATATAATGTATATGTTTCATTCAAACTACTTGTCGAATACCTTGCTGAACTCGTTGACACTGATCGTGACGGGCTCTATCATGAACTCCGGGCGGTTATAACTCTTCAGCAGGAAGGTATTATGCTCTGGGTCTTCCTGAGGCAACATAAAGGCTTTTTCTGCCTTTCCATCGTGGAAGTATGCGAAATATACACGGCAGAAGTTTCCGTCCTCGCGGCGGCTGGCGACCATGATCCAATGTCCGTTACTCGACCATGAGGGATAGCTGTCAGGACGACCTTCGCTGTTCACTTTTGTCATATCGAGGGATTGTGTCAAAGGGAGTTCCTGGTCAAGTGACATACAGGCGATGTCGCCGTCGTTGTGCCTGATATGGAAACACCCGTACTGCCCTATGGCAAAGAGGATATAATGCCCATCGGGACTAATGCGAGGCAACGTGACGCTCTTGTCAATGGAGGCAGCATCAAACACCAGTTCTTCATCACCGAAGCCATGCGTCGCCACATCGAACGAACGGCGATAGAGGTTGTACTGCACCTTCGGATAGGTGGTCCTGATATCCTTGTCGCGCATCTCTTCAGGCAGCGGAACAGACTTGCAGTAGTAGAGGTACTTGCCGTCAGGCGACCAGGTGGGATACACCTCCAGCAGGGTGGAGTCGTTGCTGACCACCTGTACTGAGTCGGTCTCCACGTCGTAGAGAATCAGGTCGCTTTTCAAGTCATAGACCTCAATCTTGTTGGGGTTCTGCGTATGGAACGCCTGACGCGTCAAGTTAGTTGAGAAGGCCACCAACTTGGCTGTGGGATGCCATGATGGATAGACACCTCCGGAGATCGTATAGTCGCGCTTCAGATTCACTCTCGACACCTTGCCGTCGTTGACGATGACAGTACCAGCATTAGACAGGCGCACGTGGAAGAGCATATTGTCTGTCTTGTAGTTCTGATAGCTGTGGCAGTTGATGCACTGCCCCTTCGCCCTGTCATTCATGGTGATTTCGTTATTGAAAATCTGAGTCTCCTCGAACGAGGTGAGGTTGCGTTGGGCAATCTCCATGAAACTCCAAGCGACATACGAGGGCTCTATGAGGCGATACGAAATATAATCGTCGATAGGTTCTTGGGCTACATAGATATTAAAGGGCGTGAACGACAGCCATTCATCGTCATTCTTCTGTCCCCAGACTTCCACCTTGATGCTCTTGCCCTTCGCAGTATTGAGTATGTCATGCCACTCTGATTCGGGTATCCGTACCTTTAGCCCATCTCCGTATGTCTCTTGCTGGCCATCAGGTGTGCTGATACGTGCCACACAGGCATTGAACTCGTCAGCAGGAAGCATAAAATTGAGTGGCGCGATGTTGTAAGGCACCGTGACATTGCAATAGTCGGGGAAGATGGCCGGAAGGCTCTTAGCCTCTTTGGATGAAGAAGGCACATCGGGGTGACCTGCACACGATGTCAGAATCAGGCAAGCCACAGCCACAAGCATTAAATATGGATGGATATATCTTTTCATTGTTTTATTATGATTGCACTTCATGATCTTTCCTGTCAACGATATTAGAATATTGCCTTCCGAAGAAGTAGTAATACCAGTAAGTGTCTCCCCATTCTCCACTCATTTGTTCTGCTACCTGTCCAATGGTCTTTCCTGGCTTTACCAGTTTTGCCATCGCTTCTGAGAACTTTTTGTAGCGATAGAAAATAGTCTCCTCCACAGGTATCATCATGCGTTTTTCTTCGGGAGTTTTATCCATGAAAAGAATATAAGCCTCCTGTGCATGCAGAGGGAAGTCCTCGCCATCGTGCATTTTCAAATACTTGCGGAGCGAGGGCCAGAAGAGGTGTGAGTCGCAACGTAACATGGAATAGAATAACGCCTGTTCTGAAGCCACTTTATGGTCAGATTGATACCATTGGCAGATGCTATTGACAATATAGCTGTCGCTGTTTTCAACACCTGTGACTTCATCGGGATATGACTGTTGCAGTTCTTTCACCTTTGCTGCGACGGATGCTGGCTGCCAATTGCCGTAGAACGGTAGATGATGTAGCAGGGTGGTATAGCGTTCCAACAGTTCTTTATCTCCGGTAGCCAGAGCACAACGGGAAAGCATCTTCAAATAGAAGGGCGAGAAGCCCGTTTGGATGGCATTCTCGAAATCCAGACGGATGCCCTCGTTCGTCATGCCGTAGTTATAATAGACCAATGGCGAGGTGATATTCAAAAAAGTGACGTGGATAGAATCGGGGTTATGGATCGGATAGCCAATGTTTCCCGTCTTAAATGAACGGTCGAGCAGCCCACCCTCATTCATGAGAGCTACATTCTTGAGGAACACCATCGTAGTGGTCGGTTTCGTGTTCCCTTCTACCATCTGAAGCACCTCCTTCCAGTTGTCATCTTCGGCATAGCGCACCATGCGCATCTCGTCGATGTAGTTCTGGTCGTGATACATCTGCGACCAGGTAAAGAAGATGCCTGCAGCAGCACAGACTATGGGAACGAACACCTTGACTGCTGTCTGTGCCTTAGCCAGATAACCGCTGCACAGAGGGATGAGTGCAGAAACGATAGCCAGTGCCCAGAACGGATAAGAGAGATGCGGGGTATGATCGCTCGGGGTGATGAAATGGGGCAGACCTGCCAACATGACATCGTCGGATTTCAGATTCGAATAGAACTGTGTATGCCAAATGCTGGCAGTAAAGATGAGCAAAACAACGCCCAGTATCTCCTGCCACGATAGTTTTTCCGTAAGTATCAGACAAAGTATGAAAAGCAAAGCAAACCATCCCAGTATCGGGTAGATGCAGAAACCCAGTACGTACCACGCTAGATGCCATTTACGCGGCGTCTGGCGTGCTGCCCATAGGAGCAGTAGCATCACCAGATAGCCGACAGACTGCGAGAACCAATAGCCTCTGATCGTTGAGACATAGATCCAGTAGCCGAGATCGACCACCGATGTGAGCAGACAAGCAACAGGCAAGAGCATCAGCGTGGAGACTCTTCCCTGTAACTGGAATGCTTTGGCTCCCACTAAGAAAATCAGTATCCAGATGGCCGCTAGTACGGCTGAGCCCAAGGCAGGATAATAGAAAAGCTGTGTCAGCCAGGCGCCTACATACTGCATCAGGCCGAATGGCTTTTGCATGAGTGTGTGGAAGAATGGTGTTCCGAAGATGAACTCGGAACGGTCGTGCGCCGTATAGAATACCTCCTGATTGAGATATAGGATATATACGGAAATAGAAATGAAAGCCAATAGACTTACATAGAGGATAACGCCGTATGCTTTGCTCTTACTATTCATTATTTTGCTTTAAAAGGCTGGCTCAATCCAATGAGCCAGCCCTGAAGAATTATACCTATAAGAAATTAATACTCATAGTAACAAGCCTTGATCTTAATTCTTCCTCGTGTCATCAAGAGGTCAAGGTCCTTACCGTCACCGCCATCATTTGAAGAAGCACACTCCTTGGCAATTTGATCAGTGATTTCAAGTTCCCAATAAGGTTTGGTAGGAACTACATTATCAGCGTAAGTGGTGCTCCACCAACCGTTCATGACGCGCATTGTCAGACCAGTGTCATCACCCCAGATGAACTTGCCTTCTTCAGTATCTGTGATTTCAAAGACGAGCGTCTTGTGACCAAAATAGGTCTCGCCATTCAAATATGGGAAATGAGTACCTTCATTATCGCTGAAACGACCGCCTCCTGCATCTCCAGACTCAAGCCAGAATTCTGGTTGCTTTACAGGGTCCTCACCATAGATCCAGAATTTCTTGATAGGATCAGTCTCTACCTCACACTTGATGGGGAATTCAGCCTTAACTTCTGTACCATCAGCGCAAAGACCAGTAAGTGTAACGACATACTCACCAAGTCTCATCTTCTTTTTAGCATAATTACCTACCAGATCTTTACCAGCGATAGTCCACTTGGCGTTTACTGGTGCTGATGTAGAACAGGTAACAATATTACCATTCTTACCAGAAGCATCCTTGTCAACAGTAACTGAAGACTTAGCTTTCAGCTCATCAGCAGTAATGCTCCCGCCAATGCCGATATCCTCATGAGTGGGATCACATGCAGCAATGGCACATAATGTGACGAAAATAAAAAATATCTTTTTCATATTCAAAGTCTAATTATTGGATTAATTATAGAGATCAACATATTGTGTCTCACTATTAGAGGCCTCCCAACCAGGGTTCTGCTTAAGATTACCATTCATAAGATTAATCTGGTTCTGCGGTTTTGCCAAGAAACCATTGGTGTCAGCGTAACGCTTTTTCCAAGAGCAGGTCATATGCTTCATTGGAATCCTGTCTGAAGTATTACCCTTGACAACAACTTTCTTGCCAGCCTGTGCCTCAAGAGCCTGAGCAGCGTAGCTGGACTCACCAGAATCCTTACCAGACCAACGGCGCATGTCATTGAAACGAAGTCCCTCAAATGCGAACTCCCAACGACGCTCGTCCTGAACAGCTTTCAAGGAGTAAGCCGTCTCGGGAACGCCTGCACGGCGCTGTACCTGATTCATGTATGAGGCATCACCCGTGAGCTCAGTCAACATCAGAAGTACATCAGCATAACGCATCAGGTAGAAGTCTTCGAAGTGATCACCCTGCATAGGATTCTCAAGAGTGCCCTTGAAATCTGGGTTAACAGCATCCCACCAAGGAGAGTCACCTGTCAAAGCATCAAGAGTTACACCGTTGTATTTCTTTACGCCATAGCCAGACTCCTCACAGTCGTCTTTCACATAAGAGTAACCTTTTAAGCCATGTTCACTGCTGAACTCATGCTCGCAGTCAATCAGAGAACCAAGCTTGCGGATATCGGTATAACCACCTTTTTCCTCGGCATTAGTCCAATCGTCCCAGATGTTGCATGAAGGAGTTCCCTGACCCCAACCCTGAGTAAATGGATAGGTGTAATCACGGTTACCATTGTTACCGTTTACACGGAGAGCCCAGAATACAGAAAGATAGTTGCAATACATACGTGACGTAGAATAGGTACCACCGTTTTCAATTGCGCCATTAATACCCCAGCGAGAGGCATTCATGAACTGAATCTGGAAGAGTTCCTCATCATTACCATTACCATTGCCTGGCATGTCAAAGCAGTCGTTACGATCCATATCTTCGATGAACCAATAAGCATGCTTATCACCATCGTGAGCCTCATCCCAAAGCTTGCTGTTAGAGTATTGCCAGAGTGAACGATAGTCTTTAAGAAGTTTGTAAGAACCACTGCCAACGATATCCTTCAGACCAGCTACGACGTCAGCCTGAGTAAGAGTACCGGCTTTGCAACCTTCCTGCTCTACAAGGGTAATAGCAGGGGCAGATCCGCTAGCCAACTCACCAACCTTCTTATAGAAGCCAGCCCAGAACATATAGGCACGAGCCAGGAAAGCCTCGGCAACGTACTTGTTGGCGTGACCAGAGTTCTTCACACCGCTCATGAGATTCTTAGCAGAAACGAAGTCTGAAATAATCTGAGGATAGATAACCGTTTCGGCGTCGGCCTCTGCCTTCATCTCCTCAGTAATAGTGGTTGAAGTAATCAAAGGAACATCGCCAAACAACTGTGTGAGCCAGAGCGTGTAGAGACCACGCATGAAGTAACCCTCGCCAAGAAGCTGGTTACGCTTCTCTTCATTATCTGTCCATTTAACATTGTCAATGGTTGCAATCTGGTTGTTGGCGCGGTTAATACCACCATAAAGAAGAACAAATGCCTGCTCATATTGGTTAGAGTTCATCTCAACGAGATGATGCAATGCCTTAACCTTGTTGTCCTGCAAACCACCTGAACCATAGCAGTTGTCCGACATGATTTCCCACCAGTAGAATGGATTCTGTGTATCGGCATCTCCACCACCCATCGTATTCATGATACTATAGGTTGCAGTATTCAATGCCTCTACATCTCCAATCTTACCTGGGAATGTAGCTTGTGTAGCATCGGTAACACGTGGGTCGGTATCCAACATGTCATCGCAGGATGTAAATATTGTTGCTGAACAAACAACAAAAGCTGATAATAAATATTTTTTCATAATGGATATGTCAAATTAGAATTTAATAGTTGCACCAACCAAATAAGTACGAGATGGCGGGTAAAGACCAAGGTCAATACCAGAAGCCCAACCGTCGGCACCTGCTGAATTACCTACCTCAGGATCGAGGCCTGTGTAACCAGTGAATGTGATGAGGTTCTGAGCCTGAACATAGAGACGGAGCTGCTGCAACGGACAAGACTTCCAGAGTTTCTTGAAGTCGTAACCAAGCGTCACGGTCTTGATCTTGAAGTAGTCAGCATCCTCCATATAGCGGGTAGATACATAGTTAGTATTAGCGTGACCAGTACCAGAAATACGTGGTACGGTGTTTGAGGTTCCCTCGCCATGCCAACGATCAAAGATCGTGGTGTCGTAGTTATGCCACCATGAATCGCTGAATGAGCGGTAAGAACGCATAATCTGCATACCAAATGCACCAGCACCGTTTACAGCAAAGTCAAGACCCTTCCATGCAAGACCAAGGTTGATACCAAGCGTTACGTCTGGGTTAGGATTACCAATCTCATGACGGTCGCAAATATCATTACCGTTAGCGTCCTTAGCTTCTGCATAAGTAATCACACCATCACCATTCCAGTCGTCCCAGATGCAGTCACCAGGCTGTGCATTGTCAAGAACGGCTTTACCAGCTGCGCGTGCAGCATCGATCTCGGCCTGATTCTGCCAAATACCGCTGTAAGACATGCCATAGAAGTAACCGATAGGCTTGTCAACCTGAGCACGGTAGATATACTCAGTACCCTGCGAGAGGATGCTACCACCACCATTGATGTAGCCAGTCTCGTTAGCAATACGGGTAACTTTGTTTTTGTTGGTAGCAAAGTTTACACCTACATTGTAGCTGAAATCCTTACCGATTCTATCATTCCAAGTAACGGCGATTTCAACACCAGTGTTCCGGACGTCACCACCATTGATATAAGCAGGGTTTGTACCCTCGATAGCAATACGTGGAGCTACGATCAACCAGTCCTTTGTAGTCTTCTTATACCAGTCGAAGGTTAAACCTAAACGGCTGTCGAGGAAACGGGCATCGAAACCTAAGTCAAGCTGCTCAGAAGTCTCCCATGTCACATCAGGGTTAGGTACGATATTAGCATAAGCACCTACATTTGGTTTGCCATTCAAAGTGAAATCCATGTTGTCACTGAACTTATAACCGCTATCACCTGCAGAACCAGACTGAGCGATTGTTGCCAGATACTGGTACTTGGCAATACGGTTGTTACCGTTCTGACCCCAAGATGCACGGAGCTTAAAGAAATCGAGCCAGCTCTTGGTCTTCTCCATGAACTTCTCATTGGTGACTACCCAACCTGCAGATACAGATGGGAACCAACCCCAACGCTTACCCTTGTTGAAGATGCTTGATCCGTCATAACGGAGGGTAACGGTTGCCATATAGGTCTCATTCCAGTCCCAAGTAGCACGACCGAACCATGATGCGAGATATTCTTCATCATTTGGATAACCACTCAGAGTAGCATTGCCGAGGTCTGTGCTGAAATTCTTCAAGTATGCAGAATTCCAATCCTTGAGAGTAGCATACTGTGATCCATCGTTAGCAGAGTTAGAACCGCTGAGGTTAGTACTCCATCCAGTGCTCTGGAAGCTCTGACCAACCATTGCGCTGATCTTGTGACCACCAAGCATCGGAAGATCATAAGTAAGGGTGTTTTCAATAGACCAGTTTGTACTTAGCCAAGAACTCTGGCTAACACTGTATGACGTTACTGTACCAGAACCTGCAGAAGGAGAACGTGGCACACCAAAGCTGCGATATGCACCTGAACCCCAGTTGTAGTTGAACTGAGAACGGAATTTCAGACCCTTAATCGGCTGGATAGTCAGGAAAGCTGTTGCGCTGGTGTTGACGTTGCGGCTTTCAGCCATAGAGTTGAAACCACCTTTTGAGAGGCCTTCGTATGGGTTGCTGAACCAATAGTCATTCCAACCTGCTCCGTACTTGACGTGGTTATAAAGATTGCCATCTTCATCATAAATAGGTACGAGTGGGTTTGTCTGGAGCAAGCTATGAATATAGCTCCAGTACATACCATCCTCAGCGAGATCATGACTTCTATTATAACTAATAGAGATGTTCTCACCGATGGTGATGGCGTCGAAATCCTTGGCCTTCAACAGCACGTGGTCGCTGTTCATGCGGATGGTATGACGCTTGTAGTAAGAGGCCTTGTCGGCACCCATGATACCTTCGTTGCCTGTGTAGGTGTATGACATAGAGAATTTCGACAATTCAGAACCACCGGTCAAGGTAATAGAGTGATTCTGCTGTAAGGCGTTCTTGTTCTCGAATTCCTTCCACCAGTCTGTGCCTTCCCAACCGCTTGCAACCTTGTCGAGGATGGACTGTGGCATATAATCTGCGAAATTCACTTTCTTACCAGAAGTGTTGAAGCCGTACTCATCCATGATGGTTAAGAACTGCTGAGCATTGAGAAGCTGTGGACGCTTGTAGGCATTAGACCAACCGAAAGCACCATTGTAAGTAATCTCAACCTTACCGACCTTACCCTGCTTGGTGGTTACCAGGATCACACCGTTTGCAGCACGCGAACCATAGATGGCTGCGGATGCGGCATCCTTCAATACGTCGATAGACTCGATATCGTTGGGGTTAATACCATCAAGGTTTCCACCAGCTACACCGTCAATGACGTAAAGAGGCTGAGAGTCACCGATGGTACCCATACCACGGATATAAACCTTATATCCTTTACCAGGCTGTGAAGATGCACTGGTAATCTGTACACCAGGCGTGCTTGACTGCATGGCTTCGAGGGCGTTGGTGGTGTTCAGCTTGGCGATGTCATCACCCTTTACCTGAACCGTTGCACCGGTCACCAACTTTTTCTTCATCGTACCATAACCGATAACGACCACGTCGTTCAGCGTGGTGTTGTCTTCCTTCATGGTGATGTTGAGCGTACTTTTTCCTCCTACTTTAACCTCTTGGGTTACATAACCTACGTAGGAGAAAACGAGAGTAGCATTGGAGGCAGCCTCAATGCTGTAGTTACCGTCGAAGTCAGTAATGGTACCCTTCTGGGTCTCCTTTACTTTCACCGTTGCACCGATAACTGGTTCACCATTCTCGTCGTTTACCGTTCCTTTGATGATGCTCTGAGCCATAGCTCCCAAGGGGAACAAACAGAGCAGGAACAGAAACACTAGCGGCTTTTGTAGTGATTTAAAATTCCACATAGTTGATAATAAGTTAGATAATTGAATTATAAAAAAATTGTATTTTTTAGGTTCTTTTCACCTCGATTTAATATTTCGACGGTGCAAAGGTATTATATTTTTATCGCGTAGGCTTTCTTATTTGTAACACATAGTTTACAAAAAGTAACATATTGCAAAAAATGTTGCTTTTACAAGCGGTTATGTTACATTTGCGGTAGGCTTTTCACAATTTTCTTACTATCTTTGCAGCGTATTTCTAACTAACAAAAAATGAAACAGACCCTAACCACGATTCTTTTGGGCGTGCCGCTCGTGCTTGCGGCACAGAACCCCGTCATCCGCGACCAGTTCTCGGCTGACCCTACCGCACGCGTATTTAATAATAAGGTGTATATCTACCCATCCCACGATATCGATGCTCCGGATGGAAACGAACGACTCAAGGAGTGGTTCTGCATGGCTGACTACCATGTGTTCTCCTCCGAGAATCTTACCGACTGGACCGACCATGGTGTCATCCTTTCTCAGGAACGTGTGCCTTGGGGTAATCCGGAGGCCTATTCCATGTGGGCACCGGATTGTGTGGAAAAAGATGGCAAGTATTACTTCTATTTCCCTAATGCCCCTAAAGGTGAGGCGAGGGGCTTTGCGATAGGAGTAGCGACAGCTGATCGTCCCGAAGGTCCCTTTACGCCGGAGGCAGAACCCATCAAAGGTGTTTCTGGCATCGATCCCTGTGTGCTTGTAGACAATGATGGTACTTCCTATATCTATTGGAGCGGCATGGGTATCAGGGGCGCAAGGCTCAAACCGAATATGAAGGAGCTCGATGGCGAGTTACAAGAGGTAAAGTTCCCCAAACGGGAGGGCATGCCTGAAATGCCACCGATGAAGGTAGGTGGTCAGGTGATGGAAGGACTGCCCGACGGTTTCAAGGAAGGTCCCTATGCTTTCAAGCAAGGTGGGTGGTACTATCTCACTTTCCCATGGGTAAGGCAGGAAGGTGGAACTGAGACGCTGGCTTATGCCATGTCGAAGTCGCCACTTGGCCCTTGGGATTTCAAGGGTATCATCATGGCTGAGCATGCCAATCGTTGCTGGACTAACCACCATTCCATCACCCAATATCAGGGGCAATGGTATCTCTTTTACCATCATAATGACTATTCGCCAGCGCGTGACAAACGTCGTTCTGTCTGTATCGATAAGCTTTATTTTAATGCCGACGGCACTATTCGTGAGGTCAAGCCGACGTTGCGTGGCGTGGGTATCACTGAGGCCACTTCGCAGATACAGCCTGACCGTTATAGTGCCATCAGTCCTGATGCTTCAGTGGAATACCTCGATACGATGAACCGTTTCCGTGGTTGGGAGACGATATTGCCAGGCCGACAGAGCTGGGTGCGCTACGACCAAGTGGATTTCAGTAAACTCAATGATGCTTATGTCGTTGTTTGTGCAAAGGCTAATGCCAATACTGAGTTCTGCTTGCGCGAGAAGAGCGAGAAGGGCAGGATCATTGCTCGCATCCCCATGACGGTGATCTCTGAAATGGGTCCATTCCGTCGAGATATGTCAGGCCAGTGGATCACACTCACGGCTGCGCTTGACTATGTACCAAAGGGAATCAGTGATTTGGTTGTAACAGCTGGTGACGAGGGTGTCTGCATCGATTGGGTGCAGTTCAAGAACCGTCCCCATTATTTCTCGGCAGTCACCACACCGGCGGCGCAGCCAGATGCTGATGGCTACATCCGCCGTTGGATGCTCCTGGAACCTATCCGTCAGGATATCCGTTCTAATGTAATTTTCACCAACACCTGGCTCGAGGATGCTTTTGCCAAGACCTGGTTTAAGGGACAGCAGACTCTATTGCCTCGCGACGGACAAAAGGTGAAGGTCTCTGCCGAGCAGCCCGATGGCAAAACAACCTCTCAGACGCTCGCCTGGCATGCACTTGACAGTGAGAACTATAATGTCAAGCTATTTCGCTTTGCAGAGAAATGGGGACAGCAAACTTATGGTTCCCTCTTCTGGATGGTCACGATTATTGATTGTCCAGAGGAAATGGCTGGCGTGCGCCTTGCTGTAGGTTCCAATGGTGCCTCGAAGTGGTGGCTTAACGGTGAACCGGCGCTCTTGCTGGAAGGTGACCGCCGTATGGTGCGCGACGATGGTATGTCGCCCCGTCTTACTCTGAAGAAAGGACGCAACATCTTGCGTGGAGCTGTTATCAACGGCCCAGGCCTTAGTGACTTCTGTGTACGTTTCCTTGATGAAAACGGAATTCCTGTAACAAATTATACTATCAAACTGCAATAATTATGAAATCGAAAATACTATATATCCTCTCTGCAACCCTTTGGTTCAGTACACAAACTGTAAATGCTCAATTGGGAGAGCCCTATATCCATGACCCTTCAACCATTGCGGCGTGTGATGGTAAGTATTACACATTTGGTACCGGAGGCGGAGGACTTGTCTCTGATGACGGTTGGCATTGGCGAGATATAGCTCGTAGTCTGAAACTTGGAGACCGTGCCGCCAGTGTCCGCCCAGGTGGAGGAGCGGCACCTGATGTCTTAAAAATTGGCAATCGTTATCTCTGCATTTATGGAGCTACGGGAGGTGGTCTCGGTGGTGGACATAATGGACGGATCCTGACCATGTGGAACAAGACGCTCAATCCACTGTCGCCAGACTTCAAATGGAGTACGCCAGTGGAGGTCTGTGCATCAGACGGCATGGAAGATCAGGACGCTATCGATCCCTCACTATTGCTTGATCCCACCACAGGCCGGCTTTGGGTTAGCTATGGTACTTATTTCGGTACTATCCGGCTCATAGAACTCGATCCTGCTACGGGTGAACGCATGAAAGGCAACGTAGAACGAGATATTGCTATCGACTGTGAGGCCACCGATCTTATCTGGCGTGATGGATGGTACTATCTACTTGGTACCCATGGTACCTGTTGTGACGGCGTGAACTCTACCTATAACATTGTTGTGGGACGCTCGCGTAGTGTGGAAGGTCCTTATCTCGATAATGTGGGGCGTGACATGTTCCACGGCGGTGGTCGTATGGTCATCGCCGCAGGTGACCGCAAGACGGGCCCTGGGCATTTTGGACGTACCGTTCTCGACGATGGTGTTGAACTCATGTCGTTTCATTGGGAGGCAGATCTGGATATGAGTGGACGTTCCGTGCTAGGCATCCGTCCGTTGCTTTGGCGCAATGGCTGGCCTGTAGCTGGAGAGCAGATTCGGCAGGGTGACTATGCCATCCTCTCTGAACGTCGTGGTTATAGCCTTGAATTGGCTGTAGATTTCGTGCGGATGGCACAGCAGCGTGAGCGTTTCTGGGATATGGATCTCACCAAGCCGTTGGAATCTATCCCCGCCCAGACACTCGACCAGGTGGAGGCTACTTGGCCTAAGGGTGACATCGCAGTGCGGTGTGGCGACTATATGTTTCGTCCTCATCAACATTGGACAGTGATACCCGTTCCTGAGGCTGGCTGTACGCTTGCCGGACCGCTCTATAAGATCCTGATTGCTGGCACGGATCGTGCCTTGACTGCTACTGCCGCGTGTGAAGTGACCACGCAGACTTTCCAGAATGATCAGTCGCAGTTGTGGCGTATCGAACAGCTTACCGATGGTACTTACCGCATCATGCCCTATGCCGTTCCCGGTCAGCAAGGACTGAATCTGCGCTACTGTCTCTGTTCGGCTGGTGACTCCACACCAACGCTGGCTGTTTACGATTTCGCAAGTGATAATTCGAAATGGAATTTCCGCAAATGAAGGTAACAAATGCATATTTTCTGAAAATCATACATAGATTTGCAGAAATTGTTGTATCTTTGTAGCCGGAATGCTTAAAACTATCAATATTAGACCGAAGTCCTTATCCATTAGGATCAGCCTTATGGCTGTACTGGCGATAGCGGTTCTGCTCTCGGCAGCACTCTTCATCATGCTGCATTTTGCCCGTAAAACCGTAAAGGAGGAAGCACTTCGGAAAGCTGAACAGACACTTGATGGCACGGTTCAGCAGATAGATAATATCCTTTTAAGTGTTGAGCAGTCGGCAGGTAATATCTATTGGGACTTGCTTTTCCATCTGAGAGAGTCGGAGCGAATGGAGACCTATTGCCGTACAGTTGTGGAAACGAATCCGCACATCGTGGGATGTGCCATTTCTTTTGAGCCCTATTATTTTAAGGCGCATGGGGAATATTTTCAAATCTATGTTCACCGGGTGGATTCCAGTGGACTTAAAGTTTCCGACTCACCGATTATCCAGCCTTCTACATTCGGCAATCTGCCCTATCCACAACAGTCGTGGTATTATAATTGTGTGAAGTTGCGACATCCAATCTGGATTAACCCTATGGGGGATGCCAGTGCCGATGATGATGCTATTGTTACCTTTAGCTTGCCTATCTACGATAAAGAGAAAATTGTCGGTGTAATGGGGGTTGACGTGTCGTTGACCAGATTGACGCGGATTATAGAAGAGGGTAAACCCTCGCCCAACTCCTATGCTGCAGTGGTGGAGCGCGATGGATCCTATCTCGTGCATCCTGACATTTCCAGGCTCTACCATGAGTCAATAGGTAAGATTGCTCAGCAGGAGACGGAACCTGCACTAAGGGAAACGGCGCGGGATATGTTGGCGGGAAAGTCTGGCTACAAAGCAGTGCATCTGAATGGCAAGCTGAATTATGTGTTTTATAAGCCCTTCAGAAGAGCGATTGTGCCTGGACGTGCCAACGAAGAGTTGGGATGGAGCATCGCTCTGGTATATCCGGAAAATGATATTTTTGGTATCTACAACCAATTACTATATTTTCTGTTGGTTATCGCCTTGGTGGGTATTGGACTACTCTATTTTTCGGTGCGATATATTGTACATCGCCAATTGGTGCCGCTGCGTGCCTTGGAGAAGTCGGCCCATAGGATAGCAGATGGACACTATGACGAGGTGGTGCCTGACAGTGATCATGACGACGAAGTAGGACTGCTGCAGGATCACTTCCAGGAGATGCAGCGGGCTTTGGCAGTTAACATCGACGAACTCAAACGGTTGACAGAGTCACTACGTGAAAAGGGTATGGTGTTGGGAGAAGCCTATGAAGAGGCAAAAGAAGCTGATAAGGTGAAGACCACCTTCCTCCACAATATGACAGATAAGATGACTTATCCAGTGAATGCTATTTCTGCCAGTGTGGGGACGCTCTGTAGTAATGGGGGCAGTCCTGACAGACAGACGACTGAGAAGGCTGCCAACGAGATTCAACAGCAGGGAACAGAAATCATCAGGCTGCTTGACGAACTACTCAATATATCGCAACAGGGATCCAAACAATAAGCAGGAAAGAAAATGGGAAAACTGACCAATAAAATCCGACGTTCCATCGCGACGAAGCTCAGTCTGGGCATCGTGCTGATGGCTATTCCTGTGTTTGTTATCTGTGTGGGTCTCCTTTTTGTCGAATCACTGTATAATCTTAAAAAAGAGGCAGATGGGCGTGCAGCCAGTACGCTGAAGACAATGGAATTACGCAAAGCCTCTTTCATGAGTACGGTGGAAACAGCCACCAATTCTTCTGACTGGCTTGTCAAGGAGTGTATGCAACCAGACTTATTGTTGGAGTTGACCCGTAGAGTTGTCATGCTGAATGCAAATGTCGGTGGATGTTCCATTACCCTTGAACCAGATGTGCTTCCACAGGCAGGGCGTTATTTCTCGGCTTATTCCGTGAGAAAGGGTGACTCTGTGGTCACAGTCAGAGAAGGCTCGTATGACTATTATGAGAAGATATGGTATAGCACACCCAAAAAGATGGGACGGGCCTGCTGGGTAGGGCCATATGATGACTATAATAAAGGAACTCTTTCTGCAAGCGAACACGTTACCTCCTACTGCAAACCGTTATACGATGATAATGGTAAGTTACTCGGTGTGATTGCTACGGATTTATCAGCCCAGAGGCTTGCTGAAACGGTGGATGAGGAGAAGGCTTATGCCGAGTCAAAAGTGAATATAGGTAAGTATTATCGACTGGCAGGCCTCATTATAGTTCTTATTCTGCTCGGACTGTTATTGATACTCTTCTTTACCCGTCAGATTGTGGGTTATGCCATTAGGCCGGTGAGAAACTTGCTTGTCCAGACACAGCGTATGGCCGAAGGTGACTATAGTCAGCAGATAGCCTATTCGAAGAAAGGGAATGTGGTAAGTCGGTTACAGAACAGCTTTGCAAGGATGCAGTCATCGCTAAACCAACATATAAGCGAGATTCAGCAGGTGAATGAGGAGATGGCTAAGCGTAATGATGAATTGGCTCACGCCAAGAAACTCGTTGAGAAGGCCATTCATCAAAAGACGGCATTCGTGCAGGATATATCCCATCAGATACGTACACCGCTGAACATTGTCATGGGCTTTTCGCAGGTACTGCGCGACTGTGGTGATGAGATGCCACCCGAGGAGGTGAAGCAACTGACAGGTTTGATGAACCGTAATGTGAAATTGCTGAATCGCATGGTGCTGATGTTACTCGACAGTTCAGATGTCGGACTTTCTGAGGAAATGAAGAGTCTGAAGGAAGAACATATATTAGTGAACAAGATGGCCAGGGATTGTATCTCCAATGTCTATGCCCAGTTCCCTGATTCCAGTATTGCCTTTGCTACCTCTATTTCTGACCAGTTCTCCTTGCATACGAACAAACTATATCTTGTCCGTAGTTTGTGCGAGTTGCTCTATAATGCAGCGAAATATTCTGATGGTAAACACATCATCCTGCGTGTGGCAAAAATAGGAAAGATGCTAAGGTTCGTTGTCGAAGACAAAGGACCAGGTATCGACAAAGCCTATATGAATCAGATGTTTGTACCGTTTACGAAGGTGAACAATCTGTCAGAAGGTCTTGGCCTCGGACTGCCATTGACTAAGCGCCATGCCGAGAACCTGGGTGGTGATCTGAAAATCGACACATCCTATATCGAGGGCTGTCGTATCATTCTGGACCTCCCTATTTAGAACTCAACCTCAATTGTCTTCAAATCCTTAGTCTGCGAACTATTGCCGTAGAGTATCTGGTAGGTACCAGGCTTGGTACGCATGGTGTTGGTCTCTGGGTCAAAGCATTCAAAACTCTTCTTCGTGAGACAAATCGTTGCGGTGCCAGTCTGTCCGGCCTTCACTTCGACACGCTGGAAGCCCCGGAGTGTTTTCAACGGTCCCTCGGTATCTGCCGTATTGCGGATATAGAGCTGTACAATCTCTGTTCCGTCGCAATGGCCAGTGTTCGTAACGGGAATACTCACCTGTAGGTCGTAAGCAGTATCGTCTTTTGCCTGTTTATTGGCAGCGACAATAGTGGCATTGCCTATCTCAAAGGTCGTATAGCTTTGTCCGTAGCCGAAAGCGAAGAGTGGATCATCGAAGTAGCGATAGGTACGTCCCTTCATAGAATAGTCTTCGTAGTCCGGCAGTTGGGCACTGTTTTTGTAGAATGTGACGGAAAGTTTACCACTGGGATTATAGTTGCCGAAGAGTACGTCAGCCACGGCAGTTCCACCTTCCTGTCCCGGATACCAAGCCTGTACAATGGCATCACAACTCTCGGTTTCTGGTTCCAGAGCGATAGCCGAACCGGAGCAGTTCACGTAAATCACCTGTTTGCCAGCAGCCTTCAAAGCTTTGAGGAAGTTACGCTGTACTTTAGGCAGCTCAATGTCGGTACGGTCGCCACCCTTGAAACCTTCTATGTTAACAGGCATCTCCTCACCTTCCAGGCTCGGTGCGATACCACCTACGAAGATGACCTTGTCGATGTCCTTCAACTGGGCGATAGTCTCCTGATAGTCGATAGGAAGCTCGCGGGCTACATCGATCTTCATCGAGGCACCCCAAGTCTTTACGGTCTTAAAGCGGACTTCTATCTGGAACTGCTGACCCTTTTCCGCTTTCAATACGGTACGGGTAGGTGTGGCGCGCCAGATATGGTGAACGAATTTCTTCTCACCATTGACGTAGAGTTCAAAGTGTCCTGTGCTCTCCACATTCACTACATATTCCCCTGCTTCTTTCGGTGTGAAGGTTGTCTCATATTTGGCAGAGAAATCATCGATGGGCAGGTTGGGGGCGAATACATGCATGCCGGCAGTTGTCACGTTCACGGGTTTTGTGTAGTATTCTGTGGTGAAGGGTTTTCCCTCCATTTCTGTGTTGGTCCAGAAGGTTCCTTTCAAGCCTTTCTTGCCACCGAAGGTACACTCTGTGGCCATACGGCTGTCCATCACCTTGTCGTAGGTCAGGTCGCAGCCCGGGAAATAGACCACTTTCTTCTGTTTGGCGCGTATGCCGTCAAGGATGGTGACGGTGTGATTGGGTGTGCCATTGTAATTACCCCACATCATAGGTACGTTGTTGGCATTGGGACCGATGACAGCAATCTTTTCTGCATTGCGTCTCAGGGGCAGAATGCCACCTTTGTTCTGTAGCAGCACGATGCTCTGGCGAGCCATCTCAAGGGCGATGTTAGCAGATGCTTTCGATGACATCGCGCTATAAGGTATCTTCGACCACTCCACTAACTTGGGATTATCCATCTCACCGAGGTCGAAACGGCCTTCAAGCAGACGGATGACGTGTTTGTCAACCTCAGCCTCGGTAATCAGTCCTCGCCGCACAGCTTCCGGAATGCTCTTGTAGGCATAGCCGTAACCGCACTCCACATCGGTACCGGCCAACGTAGCCTTTGCCGAAGCGGTGACTGGAGAGGATGAACTCTTATGCGATGTATAAAAGTCACTGACAGCACCACAGTCACTCACGACGAGATACTTGAAACCCCATTCGTCGCGAAGAATCTGCTGGAGCAGACGGTTACTGCCGCAGCAGGGGTCATCGTCGAGTCGTTGATAGGCACACATCACCTCTCTGACCTTAGCATCTTGTACCAGCGTCTTGAAGGCAGGCATGTAGGTTTCCCAGAAGTCGCGTACGGGAACATCTGTGAGGTTGGCGGTATGGCGGGTGTATTCAGGGCCACTATGTACGGCATAGTGCTTGGCACAGGCCCAGAGTTTGCGATACTTGGCATCCTCAGGCCCCTGCAGTCCACGCACCACCTGCGTGCCCATTACACTTGTCAGGTAGGGATCTTCACCGTAAGTCTCCTGTCCACGTCCCCAACGAGGATCACGGAAAATGTTGACATTCGGAGTCCATACCGACAGGCTGCGCATCTTCATATCTTCACCTCCCAAGTCATACAAACGATGGTTATATTGTGCTCGCATCTCCGTACTGGCGGCATCGAACACCTTATATAATAAGTCAGGGTTGAAAGATGAGGCCATGCCTACAGGCTCCGGGAAGTTTGTGACGTTGCCCATGTTGGCAGCTCCATGCAGGGCTTCACTCCACCAGAAGAACTTCTTGATGCCTAAGCGGGGAATAGCGGGACTCTCATCGAGCATAAGCATCGCCTTCTCCTCAAGCGTCAGACGGCTGCAGAGATCGACAGCTCGTTCATGGGCATTCAGATCTGGATTCTGATAAGGAAAAGTCTGTGCCGACACATACTGGCCGGCACAGATAATGAATACAGTTGATAATAAAGTTAGGTAATGTCTTTTAACGAATAGTCGATGATGCATATACAATCAGGTTATTGATTCTGGGTGCAAAGTTAGGAAAAAAAAGAGACACGGGCATTACCCCATGTCTCAGATACTTTGTCAAATGTAACATTGTTAGGAAAAATGCTAGAAAAGTCATTTGAATTGCCACCAATCGAGATGAACTTCTCCACTGACATCATCAAAACAGAGGAAGAGATCATGTACGCCGGTAGTACCTTTTACCGCAGTCTTGAAGCGTTTGTATTTCTCGGTCGAACCGGTAGTAGTGACTTGTACCTTTCCTGCGATGGGGCCTTCTTGGCTGTCGAGACGGACTGTAACGCAGCATTTACCGTTGGCGGCTGCGGTTAGGGCGAATTCCTTGGCGCCCTTGCCGAAATCGACGCCACGTAACTTGATATATTCATCGTTGTCGATGTCGAAGATGTACATGTTGCGCTTGCCTGTCGAAGTAGGCATGTCGGCTACGACTCCGGTGTTTTTGATGCCCATCTTGGCGCTCTTCAGTCCATAGCCCCATGCCATTGTCTCAGCCTCCACACGTTGGTAGGGGTTCAGCCACTGCAGTTGCTTCAAAGGCTGTTGGTCTAGCCAGTAGGGTATCTCCTCAATGGTACCGTCGGCATGATAGGTGATTTCCTGACCGGAAACGCTGCGACGCTCGTGGTGGATGAATGTGTCGAGGTGCATCAGATCATAGTTCTGACCGAACACATAGCTATGACCCTTATAGTCGCAGATGCCGGGATGGTTGCCTCGGTCTCGCAGGGTGGGGCGCATGATGTAGTTCTTCCATTCCCAAGGGCCAGTCGGCGAGTCACTCATGGCGTATCCCAAAGCCTCAGGGCAGCAGGTGGAGGCATAGCCCAGATAATAGTGATTGTTTCGCTTGTAGAACCATGGTCCCTCCTGATAATGCTTGATGTGTGGCAACTTGGTCACTTCGCCCTTCAGCGAGACCATGTCGTCGTTCAGTTTTGCATAGAAGGTGTGGGGGTTGCCCCAATAGAGGTAGGCTTGTCCGTCGGTGTCTGTATAGACAGAAGGGTCGATGTCATACCAATTGCTCTGGTCCCAAACCAATGGTTTGCCGAGAGGATCCTTGAATGGGCCATAGGGTGAATCTGCTTCCAGCACGGCGATGCCATGTCCGTGGAGAGGGGCATAGAGATAGTATTTCCCATTGTGCTCTACAGTCTGGATGGCCCAGGCTCCGTTTTCACGTGAGCGCCAGGGGATGTCTTTCAGTGAGGCCACGGCACCGTGCTCTGTCCAGTTGGCCATGTCGGTGGTGCTCCAAAGTAGCCAGTCATACATGAAGAATCCTGCCGAACTACGCTCGTTCAAGTCGGGGATATCCTCTGGTGAGGCATCGTGCGAGGTGTAGAGGAACAAGGTGTCACCCACCACCAGTGGGGCTGGATCTGCCGTGTATTTCGTTTGGAAGAGTGGTAGGTTCATTTCTATTTCTCCCTTTACTGCTGCCTTCAGCATCAGTGAGTCGAGCAGCGACTCGAGGGCATGTCTGCGCTCAGGCCATGTCGTATAGTCATCGGCACGCAGGGTATATATCTTTTTTTCGCACTTCTTGCCTTCGCAGCAGTTGGATTTGTCTGTTGTCATGCAGAACGGTTGGAGTTTCTTGGTACTGATAAACTGATCAGCCATCACGTCGGCACCGCCTATTTTGAACCAGCTCTCGGCGGTGTCATCCTTGCCCGGAATCAGTTGGATGACAAACTGCGGTTTTCCGCTAGCTGGACGGTAGCAGGCACGGTTCTTGTTCAAGTCATAACTCACCACACCATGTTCTATCTCTGCCATGTTCATGTAGTTGAAGGCGGCAGCAGGATTGTTGCAGATACTTGGCTTGAACCCTTTCGAGGGAGCCAAGTACATGTTCTGCGGATCAGCCATTGGGGTGCCATCTACGATGAAGTAGTAGGTAAAGGCTTCGTAGATATGCTCGTCCACCTCTGCCGTCCAGATACCGTCGCTGTCACGCTCCATGGTGATGGGCTTGTTGAAAATCTCACCAGCCAGCTTCACTTCCTTGGCATTTGGCGCTTTCATACGGAAGATGACACTGTCGTATTTATATTCGGGTGAAATGATGGGTTTGGGGAAAAGACGTGCCATGACGCCTGGGGTAAACTGTGGCTCCTTGCCGGTAGCGGCTTTCACAGGCTTTGCGTTTTTCATGGCGGTCTCTGCTGCTGTGGGCTTGAAGAGCAGTGGCAGGGTCTCACTCAGGAAATACTTTGCATTCATCCACGTATGACCGAACTTGTCGTGGGTATATACTTTCACACTGCGGATGCCGTGCTTATCGAGGAATTCCATATAATCGCGGGCATTGCCGTAGAGGAAGTCGTCTGTACCCACACCGAGCCAGAGCAGGCGTATCTTGCTGTTCGTCTCAACGGCATTATCATAGACCTTCGGTAGATCGGTTGAGGTAAACGAGCTGTAGCTGCACAAATATGCAAACTTGTCGAGGTTCAGCAATCCGTTTGCCAATGCCTGATTGCCACCTCGTGAGAAACCACCTATCGCCCTATGGTCTGCATCGTTAATAGTGCGGTAGTGACTTTCAATATACGGCATCAGGTCGGTTGTCAGATCAAGGCTGAACACATCCTTGCCGAATTCTGTTACAGGTATCTTCGAGAAGTCGGGCTGAGTAGGCAGTAGCTTGTAGGGGTTGCCATAGGGTAGCACCACGATCATTTCCTCTGCTTTCCCCTCTGCCAATAAATTATCGAGGATATAGTTTACACGCCCAACCTTATAGTACACTTCCTCGGTATCAGTCGTGCCGCTGATGAGATAGAAGACAGGGTATTTCTTGTCTGGATTCTCCTTGTACTTCGGTGGCAGATATACCACAGCTTGGTTGGTGGCACCAAGACTCTTCGAGTAATAGTGGATGTAATCGATGTTCCCATGGGGCACGTCTTTGATGTCGTGAGCCAGTGAACCCTTTGAGGAAGGAATTTCCAACAATGAGTTCTTGAAACCCTCGTTGGGGAAGTACTGTGGATTCTCTGGATCCATGACACTTGTTCCGTCCACGATGAAACAATAAGGGTACATGTCGGGTGCAGCGGGTCCGAGCGTTGCTGTCCAGACACCACTGGCATCGCGCTTCATAGCGTTGCGTCCGGCGAACTGTACATCGACCAGAACCTCTTTTGCCTGATCGTTTTTGTACTTGAAGGTGACGGTTCCATCATCATGACAGATGGTTGAGGTCTGGGCTGCAGCTATGGCAGTCCATCCGAGAAGTAGTTGTAATAAGATAGTTTTTTTCATATGTTAGTTGATAGAAATATATGATTGTTGCAAGGTTACATGCCGCGGCTGACATGGGTGCGGTAGCCATAGACGGCAACGATGAGGAAGCAGATGAAGGGGAGTACGAATGAGGCGTTGGTGGCGGGGAAATCACCGAAGACCGTGCCCTGGTCGATGATCATTGCCTGCAGCGGGGGCAATACAGAACCACCGAGGATGGCCATGATAAGGCCGGCCGCACCGAACTTCGCGTCGTCGCCCAGGCCATTGAGTGCTATGCCATAGATAGTCGGGAACATGAGTGACATACAGCCACTGACACAGACCAGACAGTAAAGACCCGTGCGGTCCTGGAAGGCGATGACACCTGCCGTGAAGGCCATGGCCAGTGCACCAAAAATAGCTAAAAGCATGGCGGGTTTGACATATTTCATCAGGAAGGTAGCGATGAAGCGTGAACAGATAAAGAAAATCATCGCGTAGATGTTGAACTGTTGCGACAGCACTTCTGCACTCTGCTCGTCCAAGCCCTCAGCCATGAATACGCGCGTACCATATTGTATAATAAAGGTCCAGCACATGATCTGTGCACCGACATAGAAGAACTGGGCAATCACACCCTCTGTGTAATACTTCAGAGAGAAGATGCGACGGAGGGTGACGAAGATATGCACGTCGTGGTTGGCATCGCCAATTTTAGGCATCTTCACCATCCGGATGATGATGAGCATGGCCACGATCACCAGTCCGATGATAAGGTAGGGAGAGATGAGTATGCTCAGGTCGGCATCTTTTAGGACTTCGAACTCTGCATCACTCAGCAGAGCACGTTCGTCGCTACTCATGGGATTGAGCTTGGCCTGAATGAAGTTCATCGCCACAAACATGCCAATAATCGAACCGCAGGGGTTGAAACACTGCGCCATGTTCAATCTTCGGGTAGCCGTCTCCTCTGGTCCCATCGTCAGGATATAGGGGTTGCATGAGGTCTCGAGAAACGACAGTCCGCAGGTCATGATGAAATAGGCAATAAGGAAGCAACCGTAGATGCCCACGGCTTTCGCTGGGAAGAAGAGTAGGGCTCCTGTGGCATAGAGACCGAGGCCCATCATCACACCAGCCTTGTAACTATGCTTGCGGATGAAGATGGCAGCAGGGAAGGCCATGCAGAAGTAACCACCGTAAAAGGCCACCTGTACCAATGTACCGTCGGTGACGCTCATGCGGAAGATCTTCGAAAAGGCTTTCACCATCGGGTTTGTGATATCGTTAGCGAATCCCCAAAGGGCGAAGCAGAAAGTGACGAGGATAAACGGCAAGAGGAAACTCACGCCGTCCTTCGTTATCAGAGATTGTTGTTGTTTCATATTACTGGAAATCTACTAAAATACGGAATACTTTGCCTGGTGAGTCATTCCACTGTTGCATAGCTTCAGGAGCCTCCTCGGGCGTTACCACACGCGAGATGAGGCGGTCAACGGGACAGGTTCCTTTCTCCAGATAGTGGATGACGGCGCGGAAGTCTGAGGGTTGGGCATTGCGTGAACCGCGGATGTCGAGTTCTTTCTGCACAAAGTATTTCGTCTGGAACGATACCTCGGTCTTCGCATAGCCGATGCAGATGACACGGCCCGTGAAGGCTACCTCATCGACAGCCATCTGATAGGTCATGGTGCTGCCTACGGCCTCGATGACTACATCGGGACCGAAGCCGGAGGTCATCTCCAGCAGACGGGCGTGCACATCGTCGGTCTTGGTGTTGATGGTATAGCTGGCGCCCATCTCACGGGCCAAGGCCAGCTTCTCGTCGTCGATGTCGGCGGCTACCACAGTGGCACCGCGTTGTACGGATCTTACCACAGCACCCATGCCGACCATGCCGCAGCCAATGACGAGTACCACGTCGATATCCGTCACCTGAGCTCGGCTCACGGCATGGAAACCTACGCTCATCGGCTCGATCAGGGCACAGGTACGTGGGGTAAGCAGACCTGCGGGGATGACTTTCTCCCAGGGCATCACGACATACTCACACATAGCACCCCACCGTTGCACGCCCAGTGTCTCGTTATGTTGGCAAGCATTTACACGGCCGTTACGGCACGAGGCACACTTGCCACAGTTGGTATAGGGATTCACGGTGACAGTCATGCCGGGCTTCAGTCCCTCAGGCACGTTCTTGCCAATCCTGACAATCTCTGCTCCCACCTCATGGCCTGGCACTACCGGCATCTTCACCATCGGGTTACCTCCACGGAAGGTGCTGAGGTCACTGCCGCAGAAACCTACATATTTCATTCTTAATAAGACCTCGTTGTCGCCCATTTCTGGTTCTGCGATATCTATCACCTTCATCACAAAAGGCTCGCTAATCTGTATTGCTTTCATTATTATTTCTTTTTTAGGTTGTTTATTCGCTCATGTTTTTGATATAGGGTAATACCATCAACTCTTTCAGCCCATAGAACTGGCGGGCATTCTCACCGAGGAAGAGGCGTTTCTCCTGTTCCGTCAAAGCCTCTGACTTTACAATGAAATCGTATGACATACGGTAGGTGATAGCGGTGATGGTGCGTGGGTAGTCGCTGCCCCACATCAGTTTTTCCATGCCCACCAATGCTGCTGCCTCTCGGATGGCTCGGATAGCCGAGGGGTAAGGATAGAACTCAGCGTTATAGAGCCAGGTGATGCCGCCTGATTCTATTCTTACATTCTTGTGGCGTGCCAGCCGGATTTGGGCCTGCCAGTCAGGGTTCTCCCAACAAGGCGTCTGTGGTGGATTGGCCATTCCGAAGTGGCCGATGGCGATACGTAGCTGCGGACACTCGCTGATCACTTCCTCCAATTCCTTCACCTGCCGTTCACCGTCTGCCAGCGTGATGGAGAGGAAACAGTCTGACGCCTCCATCGCCTTCATCATCGCCATCATCTCTGGGGAATTGAGGGCTACGCTGCCCGTGTCCTGTATCAGCCGGTGTCCGGGGATGGCTATCCCCTTGAAACCGCGTTGGATGAGTGCCCTCACTTGTTCGGCGAGGTTGGGCGCGAAGTAGTCACACATGCCACAAGTGATGAGACGGTTGGGATATCGTCTGCCAACGTCTTCGAGATAGTCGTTCTGCATGCCATCAATCAATTCCTGAACGACGACAGCAGCCTGCACTTGGGCATAGTCCATGTTTGAGAGAAAGATTTCTGCTGTATTGCGCCCGTCGATGATGAAGGGCGGAATCATCTGCACCTCCTCACCGAGGAAGATGGAGCGTCCGTTCTTTAGCGTTCGTATCGGCTTGCCATTCCAGGTCGTATCCTGTCGGAGCCATAGGTGGCTATGGGCATCGATGATTATGAGTTTTTCCATCTTACAAACATCTGGTCACCGATGATTTGTTGCACTTCTGATACCAATTGCTCATCCATCGGCTCGTTGACATATTGGATATTCTTCAGCACATTGTCGGGATTGGCACTGCTGAAGAGGGTCGTGGCAATGCGTGGGTTGAGACTCGTCGAGAACTGGATGGCCAGTTTGTCAATCGGATAGCCTTTCTGCTCACAGTAGGCCGTAGCCTTTTTGCAGGCTTCGCGCAGAGCCCATGTGGCGGGATGCCAGTCGGGAGCACCTCTTCTCGACAACAGTCCCATCGAGAATGGGGAGGCATTGATGACACCGATGCCGTTCATTTCGAAGAAACCGAGATAGTCGGCCAGTAGGGTGTCGTTCAGTGAGTAGTGGCAGAAGTTCAGGATGCTCTCTACCATACCTTTCTCCGCGTGTTCTACCACCCACTTCAGGTTTTCTAGCTGTAAGTCAGTAATGCCTACGTGGTGAACAATACCTTTTTCGCGGAGCTCCACTAAGGCGGGCAGCGTCTCATCGACAATCTTCTGCAAACCGCCGGGCAATGCTGCCTGGAATTCGATATCGTGTACGTTGATCAAGTCGATGTAATCGACGTTCAGGCGTTCCATGCTCTCATAGACGCTCTCTGTGGCACGCTTGGCACTATAGTCCCATGAGTTCACACCATCCTTGCCGTAGCGCCCTACTTTTGTCGAGAGATAGTACTTGTCGCGTGGGATGTCCTTGAGGGCCTTGCCTAATACGGTCTCTGCCATCAGATAGCCATAATAAGGCGACACGTCGATGAAGTTGATGCCGTTATCTACGGCTACGTGTACGGCCCGTATGCCATCGTCCTCACGGATGCTATGGAATACGCCACCGAGTGACGAAGCCCCGAATCCGAGGTTCGACACACGCATGTCTGTCTTTCCAATTTCATTGTAAATCATAGTTGAATACGTTAGTGTAATTTGGTTATGCTTCTTTCATGTTGCAAAAATACTAATTTTTAATGAGAAATTCCAAATAAAAATAATCATTCTCAAAAAAAATCAACCGTACAGGTTGAATAAATTCCCCCAAAAGCCGCCCGAGATACCTCTTCGTGAGGGACTCTCGGGCGGCTTTTTCGTGTCTTTACGTCACTGGATGCGAGGGTTACTCCTACTCACATAGGGACAGACCCTGTGACTATTGGGGATTTGCTCTTTGTAACTTATGCTTTATTAAAAGTCATCATCAGGCTGTTGTTGTAGCTTGGCAGCAAGTGAAGCAATGACTTTATCAAATATAGATGGTGTAAGGGGAGCAAACTTTATAGCAGCCTTCTTTATTCTCAACTTTGATTTATAGTTGTATTCAGGATAAATGGCAGAGATTGGGACGGTCTCTGTTGCTGGATATTGTTTAGCGCTCCAGTCAAATGTCAGACTTGGTACGTTTGCCGACACTTGTGCACGTCCATCCTTGCATTTAATCTTGATTGTGAAATCGGCATATACTTCCCAGCCAGCCATAAAGTTCACTTTGTGGAATCCCATTTCAAGTTGTCCCTTGTATACTACAAGACCTTCATCCTTATCTTGTACGTCTATCCCTATTTTGGATTTACCTTGTGCTCCAGCCCAATCACTTAATGCTTCCAAGGCGCGGACATACAATTTGTCTGCAGGAACTCCCTCAACCATAACAACTTGTTTCTTTTCAATTACTCCATTGATCAGCTGTTCTTGTGCACTGGCAGTCATTACCGCCAGTAGCATGATTGCGATTGATAATACCTTTTTCATGATGTTATTGTTTTGAAATGTTACTATTTATTTTGCTCCTTTTCTTCTGTTACACTCACGGCAGAGCATCTGGCAGTTTTCCATAACCGTGCGGCCACCATCGCGCCAAGGAGTGATATGGTCACCTTCCATAAATTCGAAGTCGAACTCCCTACCACAGATGGCGCATATGTGGTTTTGCTTTTCCCAAACGGCCAGTTTGATATCCTCAGGGAATGCACGGAGATCAAGATAGTGTTCGTCACCCGTCAGAACGTATGGAATGATGCCTGTCTGCTTCTGAATCTCACTGTCCCGCATCAGCTCTGAGATACGTCTGCCCAACGCTGCTGTGTCGAGTGTCTCAGAGCCGTATTTGTCATATAGCCAAGCCCAGTCCAAGCCCTTCATAATCTTCTTGTATTTCTTCATGTCGAAGTTTGTGATGGCCCAGTTGAGAACATTCTGGAAATATGACCACAGGTTGTTGGCGTTAGGGTCGTGCTGATGGGCTGACATATAACTGACGATGGTCATACGGTGTCCTTGTCGCGTCTCATGGTCGGCCATCCATTCCAGAGCTTTCTTCAGGAAATCCTGACGAATGGGAGTGCCGTTCACCAAGTCTTTGCCTAAGCGATAGGCTCCACAATTCGACTTAGAGAAATGTTTCTTGGCATCCGATACAAATGGCCCAGCAAAGATGGCATTATTGATCTCCTGCTCGTTCAGTGGCTTGCCAGCGATGTTGATGGTCTGAAACCACTCCAGTTTCTCTGACTCCGTTCCCTCGCACACATAGATGGTCAGTGGATAATTCAGAATCCTGCGCTGAATGTCTTCAGGCTGGTTGAAGAAGTTTTTGAAGTCATACGAGAATTTGCCTGCCACATACTCACAGATTGAGAGTGTGCGCTGCTGTCCATCCATCACCTCGTAAGGACATTCTGCATCGTCAGAGCGTTTCACCCAGTACATGCTGCTAAGCGGATAGCCGTTCAGTACGGTACGAATGACGGCCTGCTGCTCCTTTTCGTTGTAGATAAACTCACGCTGGTATGGCGGGCGAATGTCGAGTTTGCCATAATATCCACGTACGCCCTGCTCATCATTGTTCACGTAGCCCATCGTTATCTCACCGACGGTCACCTCTAAGGGCTTGATGGTCATTCTTTCGTTATTCATTTATTCTTGGATGTTTGTTGCGGATAAGTATTCTACTATACGGGCATTTTGATTTCCCATTCTTTGTATATGCCAAGTCAGTACGACCTCGATAATTTTTGCCGACACCAACTTGTTTTCCTAAATCACCACAACCCAAGCCAATTATTTCAAACTGATCTGGGTTAAACTGTCCTAAAAAAGTGTCTGGGACTCCCATTATTCCTTCATAGTCGAATGGAATATCCTGAACTTTGCTTACATCAATTGCATTATAGTTGTCGTAGGTGGGATATTCTTCAGGAGAGAAATGACAAACAAGATCTATATCCTCGTGGCGTTTATTAATGTCAAGATTGGTAAACCAGTTTACTCCTGAGACTCTAATCATGTCTCTTTTATGGTTCCCGGACTTCGCAATATCCTCATATGGAGAATAGAAATGTGCTGCAGAGCCTTTGAATCCATACCCAAGCCAAACTTTACCATCCTTAATCCATGGGAATATTTCCTTATAATGGATTGCATTCTGATGACCAACTATAAGGAATTTCTTCTCATACTTCATCAACAATGAAATATACTCTCTAAAAAGCGAGAAAGGAGGATTGGTTACAATAATGTCTGCTTCTTTCAATAACTCAATGCATTCAGAATCGCGGAAGTCTCCCGTTTTAAGAATGCTAATAACGTTTTTGTCATTCTGCAATAGATAACGAACATCGGCGAGATCTAAAGCTCCATCACCATTCAAATCCTTCACTTCGGTAATCTCAACTTTAAAGGCAATCTTTTTTGGTTCGTCATTGAAGTCCCCGAAGTCAATCATCAGTTCAGTGCCCTGCACATGCGAACCATTGTAGCATGTACAGATTAGCTTCTTCAGTCCCAAGTGATTGAAGTGAAGAGCGAAGTATTTGAAGAAGTTACTTTCATAAGGGTCATCACAATTACAGAAGACAACCTTACCTTGGAAGTGCGACCAATAATGCTGCAACTCCCTTTCTATATCAGTCATCTCCGTATAGAACTCGTCCTTTTTCGCTGCCTTGGCAGCATTTAGGTTTTTGTTAGCCATACGCTATGCATTATGCGTATTGCTTATCTTCGGAGGTAGGAGGTAGAGCACAAGAAAGCATGGACGGTTTTCCTATCCATGCTCTAAAGGCTCTACCAAAGCCTACCAGTTCAGATAAGTCACGCCCATGCACAATGCACGAGCGTCTGCGACTTATTCATTCGAACTGGTTACTTGTTGAATTTGGTAGATTCTTAGAGCAATTCCGAATAACAGCAAACGCTTGTTATTATTTTCCACGATGTCGCACCGCCACCTCCACTGAGGCATCCGAACTTACAGCAGGTAAATCCCAGCTGCCATCTTCGCAGTGTTCGAGGGCAAAGATACGAAGTTTTTTCCATATTCCCAAAGGGTTTATTCACTTTTTCAAGCAGAGTATGACTTTTTTCTTGGCAGAGGTCGTCTTTGGTAAATGGGGAAGGGTTATTCTCAAATAAGGAAACCTTATTGCGAAATAAGCCTTGGTTATTGCGAAGGGCTTCTGTGGTGGTGATATTGAGTTATTGATTATTGATTTTAATTTGAAGAGATAGTTAGGAAGGGAATAATAGGTATAATAATAGTATAATATATTAATAATCAATAATTTAAATCTAATAATATACTTAAATTCTATACAAATCTTCTTCTTACTCCCCAAAACTGAAATCAATAATGAATATTTGAATATAACGACTTTTCTTTATCTAAAATTTGGGAAAATGAGATTATATGTTTATCTTTGCAGGCATGGATTTTTTCTTATTACCATATGACAGGCTTCCTGAATTCATCAGGGAGAACGAGAAACTGCGGCAGATTATGCTTCAAAGCGGCGGCATTATGAAATATATAGTAGAACATATAGACGACCCTGTCGATGAAGACTCTCCACTATTATTCGCCCAGTATCAAAACTATGTAGCTGAGAACTATCTCAGAGTGAACCGCTGGAATCCCAAAAGGCAAACTTGGTCAGCTGTGGATCTTAGAAGAAGGGCACTCGATGCCGATAACCATCTGTGGCCCGAACTCCAAAGTCGTAGAGTTTTAATGCAGACACTACACATGCAGACAGATGTGTCTAATACGGTGAAGAGGACTTTGGACAATTTGAGCTTAGAGTATTATTCTTACGCATGGAAAGAGGACCTCCGACGTAGGAGGCCCGACATTGAAACCGATCTGGGAACTTACAAATATGTCATCGAACAATTTGAGAGGTTCGGCTGGCCTATATGGTCCAACGGTCTGGCCTGCCGAAGTATTGAAATCGTCCTCAAGAAACACCATGGTTACGTGCTGACAGAAATGGACAATTATGATTCATTTATTATTGAGATATTCCATAATTATTTCTTATGGCCCAATATTACAGATCGTATGAAGCGTGGCATAGCAGAGATACTCAAAGGCAAGAATACAAAAGGGTGTCGAGCAGAAGCTGTCGGTATGCTTAATAGAGTGAAATGGTTCTCGCAACATATCTATAATGACGAAGTGGAAGATGTACTTAATGATTCATTCACTATAGAGGACAAAAGGTGGTTGCGCGGTTTACTGGAGCACTATGACAGGGATAGCTTCAGAGATGAAGAATTAAACTTTTTCTATTTCGGCAAACTATTTGCTGAAATAGGTCGTTTATGGGAGAAACAGATGCGTTGCTACTCAGGCATCGACCTGAGTGAATTGGAAGTTGAAACTCAAACATTCATAAATACAAGCCCTTCCGTGCGTCAGATTACTTGGGAAGATGAAAAACAGAGTTTCAAAAATGCTGTATTGCTTATAATGAAGAAAAAAAATGATTATGGAGGTGATTTGTTCAAAAGACGTACTCAATGGAAGGCTGTATATCGTTTCGCTGTTGATATAGGAATTTTGTATGATTTGAATGATCAGAATGTGTCCAATGATTCTGACAAACCATATGCGACTTTTGCAACTTTTGCACATGAACTACAGCTTGACGTTAATTCTTCAATCCGAATTCCATTCAAGAAAGCCTATATTGAAGAAATGAAGAAAGAAAACTATACCCGGTATAATGAACGCTACCCATGGCCGAAAGATGGAATTAAACATGCAAGTAGCTTCGAATTATATATAGACCTGGATGATGTTTATAAGGCACTTGAAGAAGAATACAACAATCTAATTAGACAAGCAGAGAAAGCTATAGACTGATTTTTTTATAAAAGATGTATGAGGGTTATTTGCTATGCAGATAACCTTTTTTTATTGTGTCACAAAAACAATCTTGTGGGAGGCTTGTATCATTTCGTGCGACGCTATTGTCATTTCGTGCGACGCTATTGCTACTATGTACAACACTTCTGCCACTTCGTTCGACGCAGGTCAATTATACTATTTTATCGCCTTTATGGTACAGGTTTTGTTGTTCCATAATCATATAATTTTCTTATTATGGCAGCAACAAATAAAATAAAAAAGGAAAAAGGCCAGCAGACAGTTGAGCGCATGGCTGCTCAGTCGCTGGCACAGAGGTATCCTCTTTATGAGGATGGTAGGAACGTCGTCGGTTTTCTGAAGATCATGAGTAAGCAACTCACAGAGCGGATCACCGACCTGCTGCGCGGCCACAGCCGCAAGATGCAGGGCGCAATCGCCGACAGCATTCGCATCTACGTCGTGTATGAGACTATTGATCTGACGGGGGTGAAGCATGTTGACGATGAACTCCTTAAAATATTCGATATGTATGACATGTATATATATTAAAAAGGTATGAGCACTAAAAAACAAACAACTCCAAAAGCTCAGTCGCTGCCAGGCGGCGACTCGGTTGCTTACGTGAGCCGTCCGCGCAGGAAGCCGGATAGCTCGGTGAAAGGCAAATTGAACCGTTGGGACAACTCTGACTATTGTGAATTTGTACCCTCGGGCACAGGCGAAAGTAAACGTAATGTTCTGAAGCAGTTGGGGCCCAATTCGTTTTACCGAACCGAAGGCCAGAAAGAATCGAGCTACTCGCTCCACCTGAACGTGGATGGTGACAGTGCCGATCCCGTGGGTGAAATGTTCGACCTCTTCAAAACGCTGACTGAAGGCGAGCGGAAGTCGGAACCGACTCTGCCAGAGGGCGAAGGCCACATGCTCTTCGACGACGGACAAAACCTGAAGATCTGGCTCGACACAGCCAAAGGCAAAGTTACCATCCAGGCCCAGCTGGATTGCTCGCCGAATATCGAGCGCATGCTGCTTCAGGCACAGGCCGCGATGAACGTCTGCATTGGTCGTCACCGCACAGAGATTCTGAAAGTGAATAGTGAACTGTTAAATGATGTACGCGTATGAGAAAGAATTGGCGTTTTGTCTATCAGGACAACCAGTTTTTTGGTGAGTGCCTGCCTTGTACGCTCGCAGTGTTTAACACAATCGTCAGCTCGGCTGTGCTGGGGTGGAAAATCACCACCCGCCAGGCGGTGGAGTATGCCGTAGCACATGGGCTGCCGCTGGACAAGTGGAGGCTTAATAGCGACTTCCAGAAATTCTGCCTGAAGCGCGAAGCGATGCCACAAGCTGGCGAAACATTCCGTCGGCTGACTATCGGCGAAAAACTGTTACAGTGGGCCAACTCGCTGAAGATGTCGCTTCAATGTTTTGTCTTCGCTGCCTCAGAGTTTGACTTGGTGCCACAAAACGATAAGTGGGGTGATCCGATACTGGACGAAAACGGACAACAAGTGATGCGCCGTCGCAGACAGCTGAAAGGCATACACCTGTCAGGGCTGTTTATGTTCGATGCCGACCATCTGACGGTTGATCCTTACGAGATTTTCCAGCGCACGCAGGTGCCAGGATTCCCTTGGCAGTTGCGACTGGCTCATAAGACCTCGTCGGGGCACGGCTTGCGACTGGTCTGCGAACTGCGCCCTGAGCTGGGCAACATTGCCGACAATCAGATTTGTCTGGCCCGCGACCTCAATCTGATGGGTGTTCTCGGCAGCACGGGCAAGCCCGTCGTGGATGACTCTTGCATCGATGCCAGCCGCATATCGTATGCCCCACGCCGCGAGGATATCTACTTTATCGACAAAACTAATTTGTTTTAGTTTACTATATTATTAACCCCTTAAACGTTTTTTATGAACGAAGAAAAGGAAATTTTCGAGAATGGAACTGAGGCCGATCGCTTGTACGGCGACTCGTACCGTCAGGGTGAGGGCCACTGCGCCCCCACCAATCCCGAGAACCGTTTCGACGAGGCTCCAGCCTCTGTCAAGTCGCCAACCCCTGAAACCGAGACGACCGCAGTTGTTGAGGGCACAGGCAATCTGCTCCCGAGAGCTGCACCTGAGACCGACGGTCCGGTCAAGGTGTTCGACATCCCCGTGGCGGACATCATCAAGACCATGTTACCCAACGGCATCCCGCAAGGCTCTCGCCACAAGATGGCTTTGAAGCTGGCCTCCGACCTCATCATCGTCCTCGACGGTAGTCTGGACAATGTACGTAAGGTGTTGCTGTCGCTGAAGTGGGTGCAGGATGTAGTCAAGGAGCGCGGCCAGGAAGAGATAGAGCGCATCCTGAAGACCGCACAGAAGCGCATGGAGAAGCGCGAGGCCGAGAACTACGGTGACCTGCAGCCCTCGAAGGAGATGCGCGATGCCATCAAGCTCCTAACAGGGCGCAGCTACAAACAGCTGGCTCGTGAAACCCATTTCACGGCAGAGGGCAGAGATCTGGCCGCAGCTGAGTACGATATCATGATGATGTTGGAAAGTATCGGTCAAGATGTGGAAGAGCTGTTCCCCGTATTCCCCTTAATCGGTCTGCTGTGTTACCAACTGAAACGCCGTCACTTCATAGCGGCATTGCTTGTGGGCGGTGCGTTTCTCATGACACTCATGACGCGCTGCTGGTATCGCTCGGGCATGGAGCCGGGACGCGTCTGCCGACTGAACAGTATCCTGGAGCTGATAGGACGCTCGGGCAGCGGCAAGCACATTGCCGTAGATCTCTACCGCCTGCTGATGGAACCCGTCAAAAAGTCGGACGCAGCGCAGATCGATGCCCTGAACAAGTTCAATGAAGAGCGTGAACAGAACAACGGCGGCAAGAGCAACAAGTCGCCGAGGCCCAAGGGCGTATTCCGCTGTATGCCGTCGGAGACATCAGCTGCCGCTATCCGTGAGGCCGAGCACAATGCCAAAGAGGTGATCGGCGGTGAGGAGTGGCCCCTTCATGTTTCCCACTTCAACAGCGAGCTGCAGGACATGCAGCGACAGATGAAGAAGGAGTACATGAACATCGAGAAGCTCTTCTACAAGGGATTCCACAACGAGCCTGACGGCAGCTACCTGAAGACCTCCAGCGCCATCGTGGGTGAGTTCGACGTGCACTTTAACGGCGTTTACAGCGGCACGCAGACGGCTCTCGACAAGCAGACCACTACGGTCAACTTCGGTGGAGGACTTCTGTTCCGACTTACGGTGGTGCCTCTTGGTAATTCTAACTTCGAAATGCGCGTAAGTCGTGTTTATTCCGAAGAGGATGCTGCCAGGGACCAGCAACTTCGCGACTGGGCTTATCGACTCGACAGTTGCAAAGGCGAGATTCCCTGTAAGGATATCGATACAGCTTTGTCGGATTGGACAGCCCGCCGTATGAAAGATGCTGAGGATGAGCAAAACTTCGCCCTGGAAGACCTTATCAAGCGTCCCTATTGGCACGGCATGAACTATGCTCTGCCGTTCATCGTTGCCCGCCATTGGGATCAGATGGTGCAGGATAAGGACGGGCGCATGGTATGTGGTCCTGGTTTCAAGTCCGACAAGTACGACCGTCAGTTGGCACTGCTTATTGTGAGGGCTCAGTTTGCCTTCCAGCAGTTCTTCTTCCTCGGCATCGGTGAGAAGTACTACGACGATTTGCAGAATGCCGAGCTCTCGAACAAGCACCGTCAGCAGAAGACGACGCTGGCCTTCAACCGTCTGCCAGAATACTTCACGAGCGAAGACGTGAAGCGTGAGTATGGTTATGAAAGCACGGGCTCTGTGTGCAGCCGTCTGAAGATACTGCAGGACGACGGCATGTGCTCGAAGAAGATCCGTACAGGTGCGAACAAAGGCAAGTATCATAAGCTGGCATAAACCATTATGTTGAAAAATTGAATATTGAATTTGTTGTTCTTTGTTATTCTGTTGAGGGGGTGATGGTCGTGTGATTGTCACCCCTTTTTAATATTAAAAGATTTAAGAAATAAATTAAAAAACTTTGCGAAAATATTTGGTAATATCAGGAATATTTTGTATCTTTGCAATGTAATCAAAGTGTTGGTTACAAGCGGGATTTGAGCCACCCGGTGAAGCTGGCTCGCTTAATAATATAATACCAAGAAAAATATTTAAAAGTTATGATTGAACTTTATCTATCAAAGGTGACCGAGAATTCGGAATCTGAACAGGCGGGGAAACTGTATGCCCGCGTGAGTTACAAACAGGCGATGGACATCCACGACATGGCCCATCACATGGCGGAGCACAACACGGCCTTCTCTGAGGGCTTGATCGTGGGCGTGCTGACCGACTTCGTGAAGTGTACACGTGAGATGGTGCTCAGTGGCAACACCGTGAAGGTGGGCAACCTGGCTATCTTCAAGGCGACGGTGGAGGCTAATGCCCTCGACACGCTCTACGACGCTGAGCAGGACAAGGTGGCCTCGGCTACCATCGGCACGCTGGCCGAAGGTCAGAAGACGGGTCCTGCCGTGAGGGTGGTGAAGCTGTTGGCGCAGAGCACGGGCGACTTCACGCGCGAGGAGCTCAAGAAGGACGTGAAGCTGGCTTGGAGCGACAAGACCAAGGCTGAGATTGCGGCTGCCAAGGGTGAGACCTCGACCAGTTCAGGCTCTCAGGGCGGCTCTCAGAGCGGTTCACAGACTGGTGGTGACAACACTGGCGGTGGCTCGACTATTCCGGGCGAGGGTGACTGATCACTATGCTGTGAGTAACTAAAGAAGAGGCACGTAAGTTTGATAGCGTGCCTCTTTTCTGTATCCAAAAAGAACCCCGGGATAGAGAAACGCTTTTCTCGTCCCGGGGTAGGAAAAACTACTAACTACTAATATAACTAAAACAATTTGATGACTTTTATCTTCTAACTCTGGTGCAAAGGTACGACGAAAAACTGAAACGCACTTGCTATATTGTTACATTTACTTTCGATTTTGTTTCATACCTTTGGAAATGAACGATTTTTGCTACAAATTGTTCTATTTGAACAGCAGAGGAGCCATCTCACGCAGGCTTCTACGCCATGTCAGGAACTCATGAGCGGTGCCTTCTGAGACATATCCGTGGGCATTGAAGCCAGCTTCTTTCAGTCTGGCTGTCGATTCCATGATGGCCTCGGGGCGCTCCTTTGAGCCACAGCTCTGGAAGATCATGCGTACCTGCTTGGCATCCTTGATATCCTGGGGCTCGTACTGACCACCACTGAGCAGACCGTAGTATCCGAACACCTCGGGACGACGCAGCGTGATGAGCTTTGTCTCGAAACCTCCCATCGACAAGCCTGCCATCGCACGGTTCCACTTGTCGGCCTTTGTCAGGAAGTTGGCATCGATATAGGGTACCAGTTCATCGACGAGCACCTTCTCAAATTCCTCTGCTGTGAACTTGTTGAGTCCACCGAACTTAATGTCGTTGGTCATGCCGTAGGTCATCACGACGATAAACGGTTGGATCTTGCCCTCGGCAATCAGATTGTCCATAATCAGACCTGCACAACCTTGTACGGGCCAGCTGGTCTCGTTCTCACCCCAACCGTGCTGCAGATAGAGTACCGGGAAGCGCTGCTGCTTGCCTTTCACGAGTTTGCCGTATGTTGGCGGGGTATAGACGAAAGCGCGCTTTACCTCACCAGTGCTCTTCGATGGGAAGAGTACCTGTTGCAGGTTGCCGTGAGCTACGTCCATGCGGTTCTGGTAGAAGTCCTGATCGGGAGCGGGAATCTCAATACCACTTTCCCAACGGCAGGAGCCGAAGAAATTGCCTGTGCCGGGATCGTTCACCACGCCACCGTCGATGGTGAGATGATAGTAGTGGAAACCGGGATCCATCGGACCTTCCGTCGTGCCGACCCATACGCCGTCCTTGTCTTTGCGCAGTACGGTGCCGCCACGTCCACCAAGGCCGAGGCTTACAATCACTGACTTGGCATCGGGAGCCACCACGCGGAAACGTGCATAGCCTTCGGAATTCACCATCGGGTATTCCTGTCCAGGCTGGTTCAGCACGTTCGGGCGGAAGTCTTCCTTCGGTGTGATGTTATCCATAGCAGCATCGAAGTTCTTGATGACGAAATAAGAGCGCTTCGGCTTATAGTTTACGTCGAAAGGCAGCGGATGGTTATTCACACCGAGCCATGAGTCCTTGTCGCCGAGGTTCCAGAAAGTCACGTTGTCAATCACGTCCTTATGCTTGCGGAAGATCTTGAAGATACGGTTGTACTGGTCTTCCTGCAGGGTTGCGATGTAGGGCGCTTGGGGTTTGGTTTCACCGCGGGCGAACATCAGCTGACCACCACTTTCGGTGTTGGTACGCAGGTCGAGTTCAGTGATGTGGATATGCTTCACGAGCTCAGAGAAACGGCTGATGGCTTTGTCGAGCATCTCTTCATCGGGGAAATAGATGTTATAGTGTCCCTGCATGCCGATACCATCGATGGGCACGCCAGCGTCCTTCATCTTCTTCACCATATTATAGATACGTTCGCGCTTGCCGGGATCTACGGTACTGTAATCGTTGTAGAACAACTGTACGTCAGGATCAGCCTCACGGGCAAACTCGAAAGCCTTGGCAATGAACTCGTCGCCACAGAGTTTGAAAGCAGTGCTCTGGCGATAGGGGCTGGCATTAGGACCGAACATCATGTTATCATCGGCAATGGCCTCGTTCACCACGTCCCAGGCATAGATGATGTCCTTGTAACGGGTTACTACCGTCTGGATATGGTCGCGCAGACGCTTGTAGAACACTTCTTTCTTCACAGGCTTGCCTTTCTTGTCCTTGAACATCCAGTCGGCAAACTGTGCATGCCAGCAGAGGTTATGTCCACGGAGCTTGATGCCGTTCTGGCGGCAGAAGTCAGCGATACTATCGGCCGCGCCGAAGTTCCATACGCCTTCTGCAGGGTGCATCTCGCCTACCTTCATGTCGTTCTCGGCAGTGATGCTGTTGAACTCCTTCTTGATAAGGGCAACCTGCTCAGGGATTTGGATGTTGTACTTGTTGACGGCTACTCCAATGGTGAAGTAGTCCTTATAGGTATCTTTCATACCTAATGCGGCATTTGGGTCGGCGGGCTGTCCCCACTGTGCCCACGTGCAAGTACTGCTGATGGCAAGTAATGCCAGCGTAAAGATGGTCTTCTTCATTTTAATGTCTGGTTTTTATGTTAATGACAATTTTATCCGGCTGCAAAGTTACGAATAATTTTCGAGTTATGCATGCCTATATGTAACATATATTTTGCCGTATGTTACATCCTCACTCGATGGCTATGCGCTGTATCATGACCCCCGGGTCGCCGGTAAAGAGTGTGACGGTATGATTCGTCTTTCCAGCCTCAAGTGGAAGGCGTAGCCTGAGAGTGGTCTCGTTGCGCATTACCTGGTCTTTCCAGTGACGGGAGTATTCGGTGAAGAGATTATCTGCCAGCTGAGGCTTGCCGCCGTCGATGGCGATGCCCAGTTTGTTGCCCCGCCCCTTAAAAAGCGGCCAGGTGGGGACCACAGACAACAGCACGCAGACACTGTCGCGACCAGTTGTGCTGAAGGTATAGCTGACATGTGGGCTCTGCGGGGAGGCTGCATCGAACACATTGTCGGTGGGTGACAGCAGCTGTACGACCTTCCAGTCTTGTCCGATGCCGTGAATGATGCGGATGCCGTCGGACATTTCTGTTGGGGTTGTCAGGTCGAGGATGTGGGGAAGCAGGGTGCGGCGGGGGGATGAGAGGATGGCGGGGACGCCCTCGCCCTCGTAGGGATTGAGGGTGACAGGCGGCATTGTCTGATAGAGAGAGCACCAGCCTGTGGGGAGCATCATCATTGCATGCCACTTGCCGTCGCACTGGCAGTTGTAGCGGTTGTTGAGGGTCTGGATGCTGTCGTAGGCCAGTGCCGACTGGCGTGCGGCCCAGTTGGCGCCCTCTGCATCGAGTTGCGCAGCCAGCTCGTGGTTGAGCTGTGCCATCAGGAACTTGCGGTTCATCTGGTAGGCCGCACAGATGGGGTACTCCATCAGCTGGAAGTAGGCATCGCGCGCTGACGTGGGGGCGAGGTGCATCACCGTCTCGGCAATCTCACGATAGTCGGACAGCCGCTGCTGGGCCTCGCCGGTGGCGAAGGAGAACTCGGTGTCGCGCAGTCCGCTGTGCTGGCGGTCGTCCCACTGGTATTCGTATCCCATGAATTCGGGCTTACGGCTCCAGGCAAGACGATAGTAAGTGTCGAGCATCCGTTGGAAGTCGGGCTCCAGTCTTGCGCCGAAGATGCCGGCCAGGAAACGGGCCTGGTGAGTGTTGGCACGATCATGGTCGAAAGCCTCGAAGTTCCAGGCCATGTCCATAAAGGTCTGTATGCCCAGTTCCATCGGCTTGATGTCGCCCACGTTGAGCAGCCAGTAGCGGTCTGCCCCGGTTTCGTAGGCCTTCTTCAGTTCCTCGTACATGAGAGCGGGCGGGGTGGTGTTGAGCCACAGGTAATCGTGGGGCGCACCGAGATAGGAGAGGTGATAATAGACCCCGGAGTGTCCGCTGCGTTGCTGTTCCTGTGGCGAGGCTACACGTTTCATGTAGCCGTAGTTGTCGTCCACCCAGACGAGTGTGACATCGTCGGGCACCTGGAGACCGTCTTCATAGATGTCCATTGTTTCCTTGTAAGGCACGAAGATTTGGGGAATGTCTGCCGCCGGCCTGCCGGTATGCTTTTCGAGAAGGCGGCGCTGTGAGGCGACGACTTCTTCGAGGAGCGACACGCGCCGGGCCCTTGGGATGTTGCCTTGCAGGCCTGTGTCGTGTAGTCCCCGCATGGCCACGGTGTAGATATTTTCGAACCGGGCAGCCTCGGAGAGCCGGCTGTCCCACTTGCGGCAGATGGCCTCACCGTTGGTTTCATAGTTCCACTCACCGTCTGTCTCGGAGTTCCACTCACTCTTGGCAGCATTGTTCAGCAGTAGCGGCTCGCAATGTGAAGTGGTGATGATGATGCCGAAGGAGTCGGCCACGAGTTTGTTGTCGGGGTGGGCATAGAAAGCGCCGGTACATGGGTGCATAGCGGGGGCGAGCATGTTGGCCTTTAGACGGAGCAGGAGTTCACAGACACGGGCATACGTCTTGGGGCCGATGTCGCCGAGCTGGCGCTCATAGTTGGTAGCGGCCCAAGGCTTCAGGCCCCAGTCCTCATCATTAATGAAGATTCCACGGTACTTCACAGAGGGCTGGCGAGAGGTAAAGTCAGCCTCTACGTAGGCCGTCTTCCGCCGGGCGACGGGTACATCGGCCCACCAGTACCATGGCGAGACCCCTAAGGCCTCGGAGAGTGACAGCACCCCATAGGCTGTGCCCCGACGGTCGCTGCCCACGATGTAGAGCCGGTCGGCAGTCTTCTTGATGAGGAACTGTTCCCATCCGCCCCTAATGGCTGTGACATCGAGACGGTGGCAGGCGACAGCCTCGTCGATGAGTGGACTGTGACCCAGGGTGCCGACGACGATGGCGGGGGAAGGGGAAAGTGTATCTTGCGCAGCGGGTTGTGGCATGAGGAGTTGGGGCTGGATGCCCGTGACGCGGCAGATGTCGTCGCGAAGTAGCTGGGCTGCCTTATGGACCACTATGGGTTCATCGTGGGCGACACATATCGTGGCGACCTCAGTGCCGGTGAAAAGCGGGAAACCGCCTGGGCGGTCGAGGATGCGGAGCTGGCCGGGGACGGATTGAGCCTGGGCCCTGCTGCCGGAAACCCGGGACGGGTCGCTCCATGCAGGCAACACGGAGAACACGGCACACAAAACAAGAATATGGCGCGTAATCGCTACGCACCATATCCTCGATAACTTACTATCTACGTTCATTACTAACTAACTTGACTTGTGGGAATCAATCAATAGCCAGGATTCTGCTCCAGCTTGCCATCTTTGTTGGCCTGAATAGCCGATAGAGGGATGGGGAACAGGTCAAAATGGGCATCGTAGTCCTTGCCGTCGGCACTGTGGGCAGCACTGAAGTAGGGATTGTACTTCTTGATGCGCTCAGCCAGTTTGCCAGTACGGGCCAGTGTAAGACGACGCTTCTCCTCACATACAAGTTCACGGAGACGCTCATCAAGGATGAAATCAAGATCCATCTGATCGGCAGTGACCTCCTTTGCCTTTGCACGATGGCGAAGCACGTTGATATCGGCAGCAGCCTCTGCATTCTTACCCAGTTTCACGTTTGCCTCGGCGCGTAGCAGGTAAGCCTCGGCCAGACGGAAGAAATACTGATCGGTGTATGTCTTGCCACCCGTACCGGCCAGTTGGTAGGTTGACTTATTCTGATACTGGGCATCGGGATGGTGGAATGGCGTGGTCATCTTGGTGGAGTAGCCGCACATGAAGCGGTTGGGGAGCTGCGTGGTGGCATTCACGCCGCCGCCGAAGCCTGTCTCCATAGACCAGCCCTCAGGCAACTTAGTATGTTCGAGATCGAAGTAGCCGTCGGGCATGGCAGCAGCCAGCTCAGGACGATCCTGCAGCACGTTCTGGCGGTGAATCTTGAAGCGACGGGGCCAGTTGTACTCAGAATTACGCATATCGTCGAAGTCGTCGGCCCAGATGCCATTGTACAGGTGATCGACGGCATAGTGGGTACCGATGCCACGGCCACCGGTCATGTCGCCGATAGGCCAGTTGAAGAGCTGAACCTTCGTGCCGTCGGGTGCGATGAGCTGGAACTTATCCACCTGCGGGGCGAAGAAACGCTCACCCCAGAAACTGCCGGGATTCCAGAAGAAGTGGCTGGTGTTGTTACCACCACCGTCAACGTTAGTCTCGAACTGGATGACCCATACACCTTCGGTATTGCCTGAGGTGCGGTTCTGGTTGTTCGGACGGAACAGGTCGTAGAACACGTCGCCATCCTCCTTGGCCTGTGAGCCGAAACGCTCGGTCATGAGGGCAAGGTTAGGATTGCTGATGACAGCCGAGGCGGCATTGGCAGCCTTGTCATTGGCACCTGTAGCCAGATAGACCTCTGAAAGCAGCATATTGGCAGCAGGCTTGCTGATTTCACCGTCTTTCACCGTGTTAATCTCGGGCAGGTTGGCTGCGGCAAACTCCAGATCCTCTATGACCTGTGCCCACACCTTGTCCTTCGACTCGCGTGTGTAGTCGGTCTTAGGTGCAGTCACCTCCTCCGTCTGAAGGGGCACGTCGCCATAGAGCAGAACCAGCGTGCGATAGCCTAAGGCCCGGAAGAAACGGCCCTTAGCCTCGAATTCTTTCTTCTGGTCGTCAGTCAGGGCCGTAGCAGAAGGCAGGCGGCTGATGATGGTGTTGGCCTGGGCGATAAGCTTATAGTTCTCATCCCAGTAGAACTTGGCGAGGGCGCCCGATGGAGAGAAATCGGCTGTCACGTTCGACTGCAAGGGGTCTGCAGTAATCCACATATCAGCGACCTTCGAAAGGTCGGTCGTACGGTCGTAGGTCGTATAGAACTCCTCACGCGTCAGATAGTAGAGCTCAGTGACTGAAGCGTCGAAGTCAGCTTTCGTATTGTATGAGTTGGATGCCGAATTAAAGTCGAGGGCTTTCTCCTCCAGGAACTTGTCTTCGTTACACCCGGTCAGCATCAGCGCTGACAAAATGGTGAATAAAATTATTTTTTTCATGTGTAATGGCAATTAAAGATTGATATTGATACCAAATGTCACACTCTTCATGACAGGTCGGTCGGCATAGCCGCTACCGGTCATTCGGTTCTGACCGTTAATGTCCTGATAGGTAATGTTGGGCTCAGGATCCCATCCGTGCCAACCAGAGAAGGTCAGCAGGTTTTTACCACTCACATAAATGTTGATGCCGTCAATACGGATTGCCTGCATCCACTGGCGGGGCAGGTCGTAAGAGAGGGTGATGTCCTGCAGGCGGAGGAATGAGCGGTTCTCGTAACGGAAAGGATTAATGGCCGGGTTAGCATTGTAGAGGGCATAGATACCACTGGTATTGGAGGGTGTCCAGAAGTTATCAACCTGCTCTGTCAGTCGATTGTGGCGCAGGGTGTTATCATTGACTAGCTCGGCGAAGGAGTTCTTACCCTGGAAGCTCTTGCTGCCACCAAGAACGGCATTGAGGAAGAAACTCAGGGTGAAGCCCTTGTACTTGAAACTGTTCAGCAAGCCCATGCGGACAGAAGGATCTGCCTTACCGATGATGCTGCGGTCGTTCTCATCGATCTTGCCGTCGTTGTTGATATCCACGATGCGGTAGTTTCCTGGATGATAACCTTCGGGGATATTGTCACCCACCTGCCAGATACCGTCGATGGTATAGTCGTAGATAGCGGAGAGCGACTCGCCGATGAACAGTGAAGAGGAAGTGAGGTCATCTTCCTGGCCATCGCCGTTTGTATCGAGACCTGACAGCTTGTTGATCTTATTGCTATTCGTAGAGAGGTTGAACATAGAGGTCCACTCGAAGTCCTTGGTCTGGATGTTACGCGTGTTGATGGTGATTTCAAAACCATTGTTTTGGATTTCGCCGACATTGGACATGATAGAGGTGAAACCTGTGATAGAAGGAATCTGAACTGCGTAGAGCAGATCCTTTGTCTTGGTGGTATAGTACTCGATGTTACCAGTGATGCGGTTGTTGAACAGAGCGAAGTCAAGACCAAAGTTGAAGCCAGAGGTCTTCTCCCACTTCAGGTCGTTGTTGGCCAAAGAGGCAAGCTCTTGGCGCATGGCTCCTGAGACACCATCGCCGAAGATATAGCCGATGGAAGAATTAACCTTTGCCAGTGAAGAGTAGCGTGAGGTCTGGTTACCGCTCATACCCCAGCCAGCGCGAAGCTTCAGGTAGTCCAGTTGAGGTACTTTGAACCACTTCTCGTTTGAGATCACCCAGCCAAGTGCAACAGAGGGGAACACAGCCGACTTGTTGTTAGAAGAGAAGCCAGAGAAGCCATCACGACGTACGGTGGCAGTCACCATGTAGCGGGTGTCGTAGGAGTAGTTGACACGAGCCATCTGGTAGAGCAGTGTCTCCAGCCAGGCGTCTGAGCTGGTGTTCTGGGTGGAAGCAAGTTCCAGTGAATTGTAGCCGAGCGTCATGCGCGGGAAGAGTTTGGCATCGGCAGCCGTATAGCCGTACTTACGGCGCGAGGCGCCATAGACGAGCGTGGCGCCGACGGTGTGCTTGCCAAAGTCGTTATTATAGTTCACGATGTTATCAAGCGTCCAGTCATAATAAGTAGAGTGGTGCTTGTAAGCCTGACCATTGCTGTTTTCGGCAAACTCGCTGGAATAGTGGTGCTCGCCGATGCGATAGTTGTTACCAAAGTTGATGCGGTAGGTAAGTCCCTTTAGCGGCAACTGCACTTCACCATAGATATTGGCGAAGAACTGGTTAGTGCGGTCGTAGTCGTCCACCAGTGAACCATGATACGGGTTCTCACGTGCATCGTGAGCAGGGTAATGGTTCATGTTGCCATTCTCGTCATAGGGGCGTGTCAAGGGGCTGCACTCGATGAGGAAGGGGAGGTAGGTCTCCTGTCCGTCGCGGTTCTCAAATGAACCGAAAGCCTGGATACCTGCCTTCAGCCACTTCACTGGCTGGATGTCAAGGTTGACGCGGATAGAGTTACGGCTGTAGTCATCGTTGAGCAGATAGTTCTGCTGCTGGGTGTTGCCTAATGAAATTAAGTATGACATGGCATCGCTGCCGCCAGAAACGTTCAGCTTGTTCTCCCAAATGTATCCATTGCGGGTAAAGTCGTTCCACCAGTCGTAGTCGCCGGGGATGATATTACCCTGATCGTCGGTCATCCAGGCATCTGGCATACGGTCAGCGAGCTTGAAGGCTGGATCCTGCTGTGTGTAGCCAGACTCCTTTGTTTTAGAGAACTGCCACAGACACTCGTTGTCGAAGTTGAGCATCTCATTGCGGTTCATCGTGTGCATCTTGTGAGTAGGTGTCTGGAAGCTGTAGCTGCTTGAGAAGTTCACCTTGGCTCTTCCCTTGGCACCCTTCTTGGATGTGATGAGCAGCACACCATTGGCAGCCTGGGCACCATAGACGGCTGTGGCGGAAGCATCCTTCAGCACATCAACGCTTTCGATATCAGCAGGGTTGATACTGGAGAGGCTACCTGTATAGATGATACCATCAAGAATCACGAGCACGCTTGTATTACCAGAAATGGTGTTGGCACCACGAATAGAGAGTTCGGGATTGCCGCCTGCAGAACTGGACTGTCCGACGTTAAGTCCGGGGACTGTACCCTGCAGCGACTGCAGCAGGTTGGTGTTCGGACTCTTCTCGAAAGCCTGGATGTTGGCCCTTGAGACTGCTCCCGTCACGTCACTCTTACGCATGGTTCCGTAACCAACGACCACGACATCGTCGAGCACGTTGTTGTCTTCACTCAATACGACTTTGATCTCGCCGTTGCCTGTCGGGGTAATCTCCTTGGTGACATAGCCGATGTAGGATACCACGATGGTGGCATTCTGCTTGACAGAGATCTGGAAACGGCCGTCCAGGTTGGTGACGGTTCCGTTGGTCGTACCTTTCTCAACGATTGAGGCACCGATGACAGGTTCCTCGTCTGCCGCTGAAATCACAATGCCGCGCAGCACGTTCTGTGCAAGCGCACCAACTACACTCAGCAAGAGCATGGGTAGTAGCAGAAATAATCTTTTTCTCATTGTCAGTTGTTTAAATTGGATAATGTGAATTGAAAAATATTTTCTGGCTGCAAAGATATATAAAAACAAGGTATGTATATGCTGAAAATCGTTGCATAGGAATTGGATTTTGTTGCAGTATGACTCAAACATGCACTTTGCAATACGTCGCAAAATGCATGTTACAAATGATAAAGTGCGAGGCTACTGGGCCTGATTGTCAGCATAGTCGGAAGGTGACATGCCGAAGTAGTTCTTGAAAACAGTGGAGAAGTGGGTCTGATCGCTGAATCCGACGCTGTAGGCGACCTGACTGACATTCACTTTTCCTTCCTTGATGAGTCGGGCTGCCTGTTCCATGCGCAGGTTGCGCAGGAATTTACCTGTCGGGATGCCTGTCATTTCCTTCATCTTCCGATGTAGCTGGGCTCGGCTAAGTCCTACGTCAGCGGCGAGCTGGTCAACATTGAACTCCGGGTCCGACAGTCTGGCATTGACTGACTTCATGATGCGCTCCATCAGCACATCGTTGTTGCTCTTCACCTTAATGTTTTCTATCCGTTCGTTCTGCGAGGATGCACCGCTGAACTTACCGCGGAGTCGGCGTACGTTGTCAATGAGGTTGTCGATTTGGATATGCAGCTCTTCCATGTTGAAGGGCTTGGCGATATAGGCATCGGCACCCTTCTTCAGACCTTCGAGTTTGTCGCTGATTTCCGACTTTGAGGTGAGCAGTATTACGGGCAGGTCGCTGGTGTTGGGGTTGCCCTTGATCTGCTTGAGTAGGGAGATACCGTCCATCTCCGGCATCATCACATCGCTGATGACAATGTCGTATGGCCGGGAGAGCAGTTCCTTCATGGCCTCCTTACCATTGGGACAATGGGAGAAATGGTAGCGGCTTCCCAGTTCCCCGATGATGTAGTCGGCTATCTCTGTATCGTCATCTACAATCAGGATGTTTGTATCGCTGTAAGTATGCCTGTCGTTGTTTTCCGACAGTACATGCCGTGCCGGACTGTCTGTAAGGATCTGTTCTGGTTTCAGGTGCTTGTTGCCTAGCGGGATGGCGACGGTAAACGAAGTGCCGCTTTGCCCGTCTGTGCGGTGGTGGGCCTTGATCTTTCCTCCGTGAAGCTCCACTATCGAGCGGCTCAGGTTAAGGCCGATACCAGTGCCCTGCATGCCGATGGCAGCATCGTTCCTACCTTGATAGAAACGGTCGAAGAGATGGTTCATGTCCTCGTCCTTGATGCCGATACCGTTGTCGGTTACCTCGATTTCCATGCGGTTATCATGTTCTCTGACAGACACGATAACCTCCCCACCGTCGAAGGTGTACTTGAAGGCATTGGAGAGTAGGTTGGAGATGACCTTGTCGAAATTCGTCCTATCTATCCATGCCATCAGGTAGTCCTTGTCGTGCTCCAGTGTGAAGGTGATGCCGCGCTGGGTGGCGCTATACTGATAAAGTTTACAGATGCTGCTGACGAAGCCCACCATCTCAGTCTCCCTGCAATGGAGCTGCATCTGCTTCTTGTCAACCTTCCGTTCGTCGAGGATCTGGTTGACCAGCAGCACCAGGCGCTGTGCATTACGGTCAATGGTGTCGAGGTAGGATTTGCTTTTTTCGTCGTTGACCGTATCCTTAAGCTTTGCCAACGGACCCAGGATCAGTGTGAGCGGGGAACGGATGTCGTGGGTGGCGTTCATAAGGAACTTCATCTTCTCGTCGTCTAGCTCCATCCGTTTCATATAGGTATAATATCTGATGGCTGCAACAATTAGGGCTGCCACAAAGAGTGCATAGCAGCAATAGGCTAGCGGGCTGATGTACCAAGGCGACTGGACGACAATCGTCACTGCTGCATTTTCGGCTGAGTAATGGCCTCCATATTTTGCCCTTACCTCTAAGTTGTACGTGCCTGGCCGCACGCGATTGAACGTGAAGGTATTGTTCTCATTGATGTTTGGTTGCCAGTCGCTTCCGTTCAGACGGTACTCATAAGAGACGTTCTCCGCGCCCTTGTAGTCGAGCAGGGAGAAGCTGATGGTGAAGGAGTTCTCCTCGTATGGGATTGTGATGCGCTCGCTCTGGGGAGATGCCCAGTGCCCGTTGACGTTGATGTCTGTAACGTACACCTTCCCAATCTCCTTGAGGCTGTTCTTGATGTCGCGCGGATAGAACAGCGTAACCCCGTCGTTGATGCCAAATCCGATCAGTCCGTCCTTGCCATGCAGAGAAAGGGCGTTGGCATACTCGGTGGTTGCCTGGCCGTTCCCTGTATTGTAGGCTATCAGCTCCTTTTCGCTGGCATCGTATTGCCAGAGGCCTATCGGGGTGCTGATCCAGAGGTTGTCATCCTCATCGCATACTATGCTGCAGATTCTTGTGTCGCAGAGCGCCTTGGCATACGGGTGGGGGAAGACCTTGCGCTGCTGGCGGTCGTAGATGTATATGCCGGCCAGTGTCCCAATGATGATGTTGCCCTTGGCATTCTCACAGACCGTAACGCTGGCAATCGTGTCGAGCAGCGCCTCCCATCCATAGCTGTTGAAACTATTGTTGTTCAGATTCAAGCAGGAGAGTCCCCGTGCCGTCGGTATCCACAAGTCGCCCCGGCTGTCGATGATCATGCCGTTTACCCAGTTGTTGCATAGCCGGCCCTTGTTTCCGTTGGCGTGTGTGTCATATTGCCGGGCTTCGCCGGTGGTCTTGTCATATCTTACAAATCCTTTACCGAATTCTGAAATGAACAACCATCTGTCGGTCTCGGCTATTGCGTTGACCCACTCTGAAGAAGCCCAGACCAATTGTGCGCTTCCCGATAGAGGGTCGTATCTATAGAGCCCTTTCTCAGCCCCGAGCCAGAATGTGCCGTCTTTGCCCTGACAGATGAGGCTGGCCCCCCGGGGTGCCGACGTGGCGGCAGAAACCTCGCCTTTGCCGTTGAAGCGATAGAGCCCCTTGTTCCATACTGTACACCAGATACGTCCGTTGTCGTCTATCGCCATCGAGGATATCTGGGCATTGCTTAATGAGCCGTTCAGTGGTGAGAAAGTCCAGCTGCGGAATGCATTCTGCTGATGGTTAAGCAGTACCACACCTTTTCTGAAACAGCCTGTCCACACGTTTCCGGAACGGTCCTCCATCAAAGCGGTCGTCGATGACTCGGAAAGCTGGAAGAATTTGTCGGAGAAGTCTATTGACTGCGGCGCTGACTGACCCTTGGGGAATGTATAAACGCCATTTCCGGTGGTGCCTATGTAGAGACAACCTTGCTTGCTGAGCATGGCTGACGACATGTCCACCTCGCCTACTATGCTTTCCGTAGAGAGACCAGCGTCTTTCCAAATCTCATCTGTCTTCTCGAAACGCATGATTCGCTTTGGAAAAACGGCCAGGAGCCTGTTGCTGCTATCGGTTAGGAATTGTTGCAGTGGCCCCAAGGAAAGTGAGAACTTTTTGGCCTTAGTAGCCTGCCCGTTCTGATAGTCGATTCTATAGAAGTCATCAAATCTTCCCTTACACCACAGATATCCGTCGCTGTCCTCGAAGAGACGGCTAAGGAAATTGTCCTTTACCAACTGCATCAGCCTGCTTTCCGCCACGATCTTGTCAGATCCCTTTCTGACAACGAAGACACCAGTGCCGGCAGTGCCGATGAGAATGTCGCCTCGCTTTGATTCCATAATGCTGTTGACGCGTGGATGGATATTGCCGGGGAAAGGTATCTGGACGAAGCGGTTTCGGGTGAAATCATACTTAGAGATGGCATTCCCCGTGCCGACCCATAAGTGGCCTTCGCTGTCGCAGAACAGAGAGCATACATCGTTCTGCGGCAGCGACCCGGTATCGCTGCTATTGTGTCGGTAGCTATAGAAACGATAGCCGTCGAATCGGTTCAGCCCATAGGTGGTGCCTATCCAGATATAGCCGTACTGATCTTGACAGAGACAAGTGACATCGCTGCTCGACATCAGGCTGCCTGGATACAGGATACCACTTGTGCGCGCATATCCTAACATTGACATAAATGTCAAGAGGATTAAGATGCAATTTCTCTGTTTGATAGCTCTCATGGGAATGTTTAAAATTGCCTAAAGCTGCCTACTTCCTGAACAGCTGACGGATAAACTCGCGGAGACCTCTGCGCCAGGTAAGCCATTCGTGGTCGGTGCCTGTCGATTCGTAATAGTGGGCGTTGATACCCATGTCGTTGAGGCTCTTGACGAGTTTCTCGGTGCCGAACATCTTGTCCATGCCTTCCGTGCCGCTCATCATGAAGAGATAGTGAATCTGCTTGTTGAACTTGCCGGCATCGGTGAACACGCCATTGTAAGCAGTCTTCGGGTCGAGACCGAAGATGGCGCCACTGAAAGTGCCCATATATGAGAAGAGGTCCATGTGTTGCAGTACGAGATCGAAGGTCTGGTGTCCGCCCCACGACAGACCTGCCATCGCGCGATGGTTACGGTCTGTCAGTGTGCGGAACTTACGGTCTATAGTTGATATTAAGTCTTGTGTCATTACTTTGTAGAATGAGTTGCCGTACTCGCTGAAGCCTTGACGGTTATCCCCACCCTTGAACGGAGCCTTGATGTCGCCGCTTTCCATCACGACAATCATCGGCACGGCTTCACCAGAGGCAATGGCGTTGTCCATAATGTGCTGCATGTGGCCCTGACGACTCCATCCTGTCTCGTCTTCACCCATACCATGCTGCAGATAGAGCACAGGGTAGCGCTTCTTAGCATTCTGTTTCAGTTCGTACTCAGCGGGGGTATAGACCATGGCGTGACGCCACTCCTGGGTTGATTCGGCGTAATAGTAGAGTGAGCGCACTTGTCCTTGTGCGACACCCTGCTGCGGACGGTAGTAGTCGCCCTCCGTTCCCTCAGGTATCTCAATACCTCCAGCCTGACGGTTGCAGCCGTAGAAGGTCTCTGTGGCAGGATCGATGAAGTTCACGCCACCGATATTCATGAAATAATAGTGGAATCCTGGTACCAGCGGATCAGTGACGGCATACCATATACCTTGCTCGTCGCGACGCATATTGTATTTCTTGCCACAGATGTCCACAATGGCGCTATTAGCTGACGGTGCGTTAAGACGGAAATAGGCACGGCCTTCTTGATCGATTTTCGGGAATTCATTGCCTGGAATCGTCGTTTCTGCTATGAAAGCGTCTTCTGGAACGTCGAATGGCTTCTTTACCTGATAGCCCAACAGTTCCAGCATACGTTCACCATAGCGGGTTCCGAGTTCACGATAGCCTGGGGCATCGAAGTGCAGACGATCAGGACCATTACTACAACCCGTAGAAGAAATGACCTGAGCGGTATGTAGTGTCTTGGGGAGTTCGTCGATTTGCTTGTTCATGGCGATGCATTGTCCTTGTCCGTCGGCCTGCACTACCTCTCCAGCAAGCAGAGGCACCTCTTCGGGCTTCAACTGCAGGTCGCCGAGAAGGTTGTCATATACCTGTTGTACCATCGAGGCCCATTTGGGGTCGCCCGTGTTTGATTCGCCCTGGTGCAACAGCACACCTTTGATGACACCGTCTTTTTGTGCTTTCTTAGCCAGTGTCACCAGCCTTTCGTAAGGATTGTCATTGTAGGCTTTCAGCATGGGGATCATCCAGCCAGGAGCGCGCTTGACATAGTTTTTGATGGAGTCGGGCAGGAAACCTTGGATATGGATTCCGCCGATGGCAACGTGAATCACACCGACACGAATCGAATCAGGCAAGGTCTTGATCATGGTGCGTCCGAACCAGTCTGCGGGGGTCAGTCCCGTATTGGGACGGCAGAGTGGGACAGAAGCCTCGCACCATTCACCCATTTTGCGACCCCGCTGTGGGTCGTCGACGGCAGGCATCAGCAGGAATCGCGGTCCAGGACTGGCGATGTCCTGTGCCTCTGGTCTTGCGGCACCTTCCATGTTCGACTGTCCGAAACAGAGGAAGATATAGAAATTCTGGTCAGGTTTTTGGGCACTTGCCGTCAAGGCAAATGCACTCATCAGGATGGTTGTAATTAAAGTTTTCATTGCAAATTCAGGTTTTGGGAAAAATTTTTCGCTGCAAAGGTACGCAATTGCCCCGAAAATGTCTTTCTGATATGTTACGTATAATTTGGGAATTGTATCAATTGTAGGAAATATTCAAAAAAGTTTGGTTTGATATTCTTTTTTTGTTATCTTTGCGACATATTTATTAACTGAACAATGATTGATATGAGAAAAGCTGGACTTTGGACCATTGTCGTAGTAACGATGATAATCGCCATTGCGTGTGGCAAGCAGAATCAGAGCGGAGATGGTGATGAACTGATGGAACGTGCCTATAAGTCACGAGACTATAGTGGACTTGTCAGACAAGCGGATAGCTTGGAAAGCATTGGCCAACTCTCGCAAGCAAAAGCTTATTATTGGCGCGGCTATGCCTGCGACCGTCAGAAAAAGTTGCGGATGGCTGAATTCTACTGGAAGACCTCCCTGCGGGCGGCCGCCGACACCAAGGACTATGACATGTATGCCAAGACTGCAAGTAGGTTGGCAAACTTACTTGTCGTGCGAGGTGACTATGAGGGCGCACTTAAGATGGCTGTTCCTGTGGCTGAAAAACTGGAGGCTATACAGTGTGACACGACCAGTGACTATGTGAACCTGCTGATCTATATCGGTTGTTCTCAGGCGGGTATCGGAAAGACCGGCGAGGCAACATTAGATGGCTTCGATCGAGCCTATCAGAAACATCTGGATAATATCCAGAAGAATCGTGATGATGCCTCTTATAAGGATGCGATTGCTGGACTTATCAATATGTCGGTAGCATGTAATACGACGAAACACTATCAGGAAGCCCTGAAATGGACAGGACATTTCGGTGAGCTGCTCAGTGAATATGAACAGCGTCCGGAGGCTGGAAAGGATTACCTTGACAAGCAGCTGGCACGTTTCCATATCTACCAGGCACAGGCCTATGAGGGCCTTGAAAAGCCGGAAGATGCCAACAAGGCTTATGAGGCTTTCCTTACCACGCAGTTCAGCAAGACTGCTGAGGGACGTATTCTGGCTAATGACTACCTGGTGGCTGCCCAGCGATGGGATGAGGCTGCTGACAACTATCGGAGTCTCGATGCCCATCTTGGGAATCAGCAAGGTGGAGGTTATACTATCGACAATATCAAGAATCTGGTGTTACCGAAATACCAGGCCAACCTCTTGGCAGGCCGCAGAGATTCTGCGCTGGCTGTCAGCCGTGTCATCTGCGACTCGTTGCCGATAGCCTTTGGCTTGGCAGATCGTCTTGATGCTGAAGAGCAGGCTGTGGTCGTGAAGAAGGTTGAAGAACTGGGCGAAAGCGAAGCTAAGGCCTCACAACAGCGCTATTATCTGATATTTGGCTTCGTTGCACTGTTGTTCCTGGCCTTCTTGTATGTTGGCTTTATGCGAGGCAGGGCTGGTTACAGACTGAAACGGTCCCATGAGAATCTGAAGACGGCCTATGAGCAGTTGGAGGAGGCCACCTCCGTTAAGGAACGTGGAGAGACAGAGCAGCGCATTGCTACTGCTATTCGTCGTTCTATCATGCCAGAAGAACAGGCTCAGCGCAAGCTTCAGACCGTGTTCTCACAGTTGGAGCCTGGGCAGATGACTGGCAGTGACCTCTGTGAGACTCAGATACATGGTGAACATCTTTTCTTCTGCATCGGCAACGCGGTAGGTGATGGCGTGCAGAATGCCGTTACGATGGCAATGGCTGGTGCCCAGTTCCGTTCATTGGCGGTGCTGGGAATGTCGCCTGAAAAGATGATGGCGGCTATCAACTCTGCCATGAGTCAGTATGAGGACCGACGACTGAAACTCTTTGTGGGTGAACTAAACCTGCAGACAGGACAATTGGTTTACTGTAATGCAGGCCTGAATATCCCGTTGCTGATGGATATGGAGGTGAGTCAGGTTCCATGCGAGACGGGCAAGATGGTGGGAGAACAAGCAGACACGCTCTATACCGCTCAGGAGACGACTCTCACCCGTGGTCAGTTGTTTTTCCTTTTCACAGATGGTATGTCATCGGCAGAAAATGCGACAGGAAAGCCGTTTGGAGAGAAAGCCTTGCGGGGTGCAGCACTTCAGGCCTTCAAACTTGACCCGACACCAGAGGGCTTTGCTGGGCACATGATAAAAGCTGTGCGCAGCTATACAGCCGGCGCACAGCAAAAGAATGATATGACCATGCTCGTCGTGACTATCTGATAGCATAGAGATAGCCCAGCAGGGCCATCTTGCCACGCATTGTCTCTCGTGGGGTGAATTCTCCGTTCACCCAGAAATAACGTTGATTGAAATACGACTCCTGACGAGGCCAACCGCCATCCTTCCATGAAGGATACATGCGGTCTGTCAAGATTCTGGCATCGCCGCCATTATGGCCTGGCGACCAAGTCTCTGTGCCATTGAAGGGCGTCTGTCCCGGATGGGTTTCAGGTTCACCGTCATTGCGACCTGTGGAGTAACAGTCAGTAATATGACGTTCGCCCAATCCTGTCATTTCTACGATGTTGCCGGGATTGCGGCCCAGTGCCCAACCTGCTTCCGTGTACATCACGTGTTCCAGTTCCTTCTTGCGCGCCTTGGTGTCAGCAATATAGTGGGCGAGCATCACGAGTTGCAGGTTCTGAGATACCTGCCAGCGGCTGTCGTTAGCGCTGCGGCGTGAGGGACGCTGAGCCATGTGGCAGATGTTGTAAGCCTCGGCCTGAGCGTTGATGCTGCCTTTGAGGTTCTGGTAGAGGTCGGCATGGTGGCGGGGCTGAGGTGAGGTGAGATAGGCTGCGGCAGCCCAGGTCTGGTTGAAAGGTATCTCACCGGCATCAAACTGATTGGTCACGCCGATACCGAAGAAACCTTGTCTGCCTCTGCTGAAGATGGGTGATTGGGCATTCTTGATCATGCTCTCCTCGGCGAAGATGTTTTCCCAGGCGGTGTCGCCAGTCAGGTTATAGAGGTAGGCAGCAGCCATCTGACGGAAGTCACGACCTCGCATCTGCATGCTGCCGATGTCCTGCATGTCGTCGAGTTGCTGTTTTTCCTGCTTTGAGGCGAAACGGAAAGCTTTGATGGCTTCATCGGTGTAATACTGACAAAGCGAATCGTGCTTGCTGATACGGAAGGCTTCGGCCAACATGGCACAGTTGGCAGCATTAGCCCAGGCTGCCATCGTAGTACAGCCTGCCTGGAACATCACACTCCAGTCGGCACTGGGGTTCGTAACACCTTGCGAGTAGGCTTCACCGTCGCGGATAGAGAGGAAGAAGTCTGCCTCGTTACGGGCTTCGTCGATGATGTCGGGGATGCCGTTGCCACTTTCACGGATACCGAGGTTGTCATCTGCCAGTCGTCCACCAGAGAGGATATAGGGCAACAGCATGTCATAGATGTTGCTGACATGGGCCAGATGACGGTCCCAGTCCATAGCGTCGGAGTGTCCACCCTTGACCTCCGTGTTGACGGGGTTGCCGGGCAGGCGATGCCGCCAGAAGATGGAAGCCATGACGGGCTTGAAGTGAGGCTCGTCCCAAACATCGGTATGCAGGTCGCGCCATTCCTGATCCCATGGTGTGAGGTCGGTCTTATAGACAGTCAGTCCCTTGGGGTCTGTTTCTGGGATGAATTGTGGCTGACGGGGTACAGGCCATACGTGCTCCGGGTCTTTCGGCTCACCGAGGCGCATGTAGTAATAGCCGCGTACTGAGAAACGGTAGGGCTGGTGGTAGATGTCCGATGTGATGTCGAAGTCCATGCTGCAACCTACGTCCTCTACAACGAGACGGTAGCGTCCTGGTTGTGTGCAGCGGAAGTCGATGTTCCACACGTCGGTACCAATCAGGGGTTTCTTGCCAGCCTCTTGTTCAGCGTCGGCAGCGCGTTTCCAGAACTTCACGACGCCTGCACTTTGCTTCTTCTTGGTCTTTACATTGTATAGATATACCTTCTTGCCCTCCCAGCTGTTGTAGTCTCGCTGTCCGCCATCACCGAGCCACTGGTAGAGATCTGCGGCATGGGTCTGCTCTGCGGGGGAATAGCCGATGATGTTCACGTGGAGTGCCTCCGACTGGGTGTTCCACACGTCGAAGCGGATGCTGGCAGACTCCTGATCCAGACCAATGCCCTTGGGCAGGCTGACGGTATAGGTGCAGCCCTGCTTCATGTCCTGTGGCAGCTGGAGGAAGAGCCAATGGTCGAGTTCGCTGCTCAGTGTGTTGTCGGTGTTCATTGGCTTCGACTTGCGCCAGATGGCCTTCGGTGCTGCAGTGCTGAATGCCTTGTCGTCAGCAGAACTGACAGCCCAGAGGGCAGCCTGTTGTGCTTGCTCTGCCTTCAGGCGTTCGCCGAAGACGATCAGCGTGTCGTCACCAGGTGAGAATGAATGGCCCAGATAAGCACTGGGACCTGTACCGCTGTCGCGGTAGTGTACCTCACCGTCGCGTACATGCAGCATCAGGTAGTTCTTGTCAATGACTTTCAGGCCTAAGACCTTAGCTGCAAAAACATGAGGTGCTGACAAGCATAATATGCCTGCCAGCACGTAGTTCTGTAGATGTCTCATTTTATTGTTCATGATTGTTGTTGGTTGCATTCGGTTGCAAAGATACAACAATAATTTCAAAATGCGACAAAAGAAATCTGAATATTTTTTATGTCTATTCCTCCGACTGATAGGTCTTGGGTGACTCACGACCGAAGAGATACTGTGGCTGATAACCGCCAAGGTCGATGACAATCTTCTCGAAGACGATGCCTGGGTCTTTAGGATGAATCGTCAGGGTGTGTGTCTGACCGTCTCCGACAGGCAGTTCTACGATCTTCTCAACGACGCGGCGGGCAATGGTGGGATAGTAGATTGTATAGATGTTCCGCGGCTTCTCGTTCAGATTGTGATTGAAGTTGACGCTGACGGGGGTACCGCCGTCGATGGCTACTTCATACTCCAGTCCGCCTTTATCGAGGAAGTCGAGTGTGGATTTCGTGATGATGTGTACCTTAGCCGTCTTGCTATTGGTGCTTTTGAAGCGGTAGGTCAGGGTGGCGTCGTCGGTGCCCGTCGTGTAGGGCATGAGGGCAATGCCGCTCAGTGTGCGTCCCATGTAAGGGATGACGGTCCACTGTGCCTTGTTGCCGTCTTGGCGTGCCCAGGTGTGTTCTGCCTCTATGCTGATATAGCCGTTGGAGGCACAGAACGTCGGTCCTTGTGCAGGCTGTGGCACCTCGATGAGATTTGGACATACATCGGCAGGGAAGGCATCGTTCCATTCCGTATAGCTGATGTGCTTCTGTGTCATCATACCGTTCCATTTACCACCAGCCATCTCCTTGTTGTATTGCAGGCAAAGCAGTGAGTCGCGCTTGAAAGCCTGGCGACAGCGCTCTGCCCAGCAGTTGGCCTCGGGATCGCCTTTGGCAGCCAACTGGTGGTTCATGGCCTGAGCCCAGTACATCTCGTAGATATTACCCATCGCCTGCACGGGGAAGAGGATGATCTGCCGATAGGCGTCACGGTATTCGGGTTTCAGTGTGATGAACTGGCGGAGGGCACGTGCCTCAAGAGCCTGATATTCGCCGACCACCTGTGCGAACTCATCGGTGGTATATGTCGTGGCATCCAGCATCTCAGATGTGATGCGGCCGTTGTACTTGCTCACGAGATTCAGGATCTGTGCTGCCTCTTGGGCTTGGTCTTGGCCGAAGTTCTCAGCACAGAAGTCACGCGTGTGGTCCAGCAGGTCTGCCTTGTCAGCAGATGGGGCTACGTGGTATTTCGTGGGGTTCCAAGCCATATCCATGAAGAGCTGTATGGGATACTCCATCGGTTTGAGATCGCCCACGTTGAGAATCCATAGTTTCTGGATACCACCGTTCCAGGCCAGTTGTAGCTGCTCCCACATGTTTTGGGTCGGAGTGACATTGATCCATTTCGTATTGCGGGGTGCACCCACGTAGTCGACATGGTAGTACAGACCCCAACCACCCTTGCGCTGCTGTTCCTTGGCTGTAGGGATGCGTCTCACATTACCCCAGTTGTCGTCACACAGCAGAATCGTCACATCGTCGGGCACACGCAATCCTGCGTCATAGTAGTCCTGTACCTCTTTATAGAGTGCCCATATCTGGGGTGTCTCCTTGGCAGGGCGCCCTGTCACCTCTTTGATGATGCGGCGCTGGTTGCTGATGATGCTCTCCATCAGTTTGGTGTCTGTCTTGTCGCCCATGGCCTCGTCGCCGTCGCCGCGCATACCGATGGTGACGATGTCGTCGGTGCCATTCATGCGCTGGATGCCTTCACGGAAGAAACGGTCGAGGTTCTGTTTGTTAGTGGCGTAGTTCCAGGCGCCCCATCCCTTGCGGTCGCGTGCATACTCCTGATGGTTTCTGGCCATCGGCTCATGGTGCGAAGTTCCCATCATGATGCCCATGGCGTCTGCGGTTTTCAGGTTCTCGGGATCATCGGCATAGAATGCCCATCCCCACATGGCAGGCCAAAGGTAATTGCCCTTCAGGCGCAGGATCAGCTCAAAGACCTTTTCATAGAAACGATGGTCACCATAGTTGGTGCCGAAGGTGTTCTTCACCCAGGAGGTCAGGCAGGGCGCCTCGTCGTTGAGGAATAGGCCTCGATAGCGCACAGCCGGTTCTCCGTCTGTATATTCGCCTGCCTGGATATAGATGGTTTCATGTTTTTCCACGGGAACGTCGGCCCAGTAGTACCATGGTGATACACCGATCTGGCGCGACAGTTCATAGATGCCATAGACCGTACCTCTTTTGTCACTACCGGCTATCACAAGCTGGTTTCCGATGGTTTTGATGATATATTTCTCCGTCTTGCCTTTCAGATTGCTGAGCTTACCCTCTTTCACCCACTGGTCTATCTGGCGGTTAGCCCCCACAGTACCTATTAAGATAGTCGGCTCTGCCTCACGGAGTGCAGGCTTCTGTCCTGTCACGCTTTCGAAATCGCGCATCAGGTTGTCGGCAGCCAGCCTCACACAGCTATGCTCTGTGTTGGCGTAGAAGATGGTTGGAGCGTTCAGTTGCCAGAAACCGTCCTGTGGTGAGAAGGAGACAAACGTTTCTGCAGCCGAAGCGCTTAAGGTCAAGACTGCTCCCAGCAGACCGAGTAGCATCTTTGTTGATAATAGTTTTTTCGTCATAGTGTTCGCGTTTTTGCTTGCAAAGATACGAATTCGGAGCCTTAAATATGTTTTCATTTGTATCATTGGTTTTAAAAAATGTCTCATTTATTTGTTGGGAATAAAAAAATAGACTATCTTTGCAACAAATTTCTAACGAAAACGATGCGACTTAAAACAATACTGACTATTATTAACTGCTGTTTCGCACTGACTTGTGCTGCCCAGTTGGGAAAATTTTTCAACCCCGACAGACAATTGTCCAGTAGTTTTGTGACTCAGGTTTATCAGGACCGCGAGGGATACCTTTGGATTACCACTCGTGACGGTATCAACCGCTATGACGGCTATCAGTTTCAGGTGTTCAGGCGTGAGAATGAAGAATCGAAGACACTCGCGAGCAACTATGTCAATACGATGATACAAGACCGTCACGGTCTGTTCTACTTTGGCATGTATGGCGCATTGCAGACTTGGGATGGTGGTCAGTTTAACACCGTCTCGATGACCGATCTCAAGGGCAACAAGGGACAGTGCTATGCCACTTGTTTCCTGGAACGCGCCAACGGTGATGTCTTGGCGGGCACCTCAGGTCTGGGCGTGATGAAGTTCACGGACAAGACACATGCCAGTCAGATGGGGGGTGCTCTGGCAGACCTGCACACCGTCAACAGCATTATTGAAGACAAGAAGGGTAATCTCTGGATGATCACGAATGCCAAGGGCCTGATACGCTATGACGGCAAGGCGGTGAAACGCTATCTGACAGACCAGCCGGGACTGTTGCCGACGCGCCTCGTCGAGGATAAGGCAGGGCATATCTACGTAGGCACTTCCAATGCAGGCGTCTTCCTGCTCGATGGCGACCGCTCCGAACATATTGAGGGCACCAACGGACATGGTGTCTCTGCCCTCTACTGTGACAGCAGGGGCCATATCGTCATTGGCTACGACGGTCAGGGCATAGCGCTCTATGACCCCGCTACCCGTCAGCTCACCGACAACCCCTTCTACAGCATGGAGGTCGATCTGGCCAAGAGCAAGGTCTATTCCATCATCGGCGACGGTCACGGCAACCTCTGGTTCGGTCTGCTCCAGAAGGGTATCTACAAGCAGCCCGTCACCTCCAACGGCTTCGGCTACATGGGTTACAAGCTTGGCGTGCGTAATGTCATTGGTGATGCCTGTGTCGTCAGCACCCTGATTGATCGGCATGGCAATGGCTGGATAGGCACCGACAAGGGTGGCCTACATTGTCTCTCTCCCCAAAGCATGTCGGCGAAGCATCTCTATGGTGATGTTCCCTCCACCATTATGTCGCTGGCCGAAGGGGCCGACGGCCATATCTGGATAGGTTCCTATGGAGATGGCTTTGGATGGCTCGACCCTGTCACCTTGAAGTTCCATGCTGTCGTCACGCCCATCGATGATCATCTGATTGTGATGGACATCGCTTGCGACCCTCAGGGACGTCTATGGCTGGCCACGCTGCGCCACGGTCTGATCTTGGCTGATGCCCAAGGGAATATCCTGAAGAACTACGTGATGGGCGAGGGGGCCGATACCGATCGCAAACGTAACTGTATCACCAACGACTATGTGTCGCAGGTGTCGGTTTCGCCCGACGGAAAGCGTGTCTATGTCGCTACCTCCATGGGCCTTTGCTGTCTGGATATCGCGACTGACAGCTGGACGAAGGTCTTTGGCGTTAATTGTTTAAATTATGGCACGCCCGTGCGCATAGCGCGTGAATACGGCGGTAAGCTCTGGACAGGTACCAACGAGGGTCTCTATTGTTATGACCTTCATGGAAAGAAGCTCCATCACTATACCCGCGACGAAGGCCTGCCCGACAACGGTGTGGGTTCTATCGAAGAAGATGCTGCAGGCAAGTTGTGGATAGCCACCAACCACGGCCTGAGCTGTCTCGATCCCCAAAAGGGGCGTTTCCGCAATTTCTTCGTCGACGACGGTCTGCAGAGCAATGAGTTCAGTGATGGCGCCTCGAGTGTCAATAGTGATGGTCTGATCCTCTTTGGTGGTACTGGCGGTGTCACCTGGTTTACGCCAGAGGACATCATTCCCAGTAAGTGGGATGCCAGCGTACAGCTGACGTCATTTACCATCAGTGGCCAGCAGGTTGTCAAGCAGAGTCGTTCTGGCGACTATGTTGTCACCGATACGACCGTCATGGCCAGCAACCATTTCGAACTGAGTTATCACGACAACTCCTTTGCCATCCGTTTCTCCACGCTGACCTACGAGAATCCCGAACATATCACCTATCTCTATAGCATCAATGGCGAGCCCTTTGTCCGCCTGCAGCCAGGCGCCAATGTCCTCACCTTCTCTCATCTTCCGCAGGGCACCTACCGTTTCCGTGTGAAGGCCGAGTATAATGAGGAGGAGACACCCGTGCGCGAGTTCACCGTCGTGGTCCACGCGCCTTGGTATCGTTCTGCCTGGGCCTATTTCTTCTACGCGCTGGTTATCGGCCTCTTCGTCTGGCAGTATCTGCTCTACCGTCGTCACCGTGAGCAGAACCGCCTGCGCCTCCAGGCCCATATGCATGCAGAAGAGATGAGCGAGGCCCGCCTCCGTTTCTTCATGAATATCAGCCATGATATCCGCACGCCTATGACGCTCATCCTCACCCCGTTGCTCTCCCTCATCAAGCATGAGGACGATCCCCAGCGCAAGAGCGTCTATGAGACCATACGCCGCAATGCGGAGCGCATCCTCAGTCTCATCAACCAGATGATGGACCTCCGGAAGATCGACAAGGGCCAGATGCAGATGCACATGTGCGAAACCGACCTCGTGGCTTTTGTCAAGGATATCTATACCCTCTTCGAGGCACAGGCCAAGACGAAGCGTATCCGCCTCGAGTTTGAGCACGATGCTCAGTTCATACCTGTCTGGATCGACCGCTCCAACTTCGACAAGGTCGTGATGAATGTGCTCTCCAATGCCTTCAAATACACACCTACTGGCGGCGAGATCGGCATCCGCCTTACCCATGACGACCAGCATGCCGTCATCGCCATCCGCGACGACGGCGAACAGATTCCGGAGGGACAGATGGAGAAAATCTTCCAGCGCTTCTACCAGACGGCTTCGACCTCCAACAGCCAGCAGGCTGGCACGGGTATCGGTCTCGACCTGACGCGATCCCTCGTAGAGCTCCATCACGGCACGATAACGGCCCATAACCTCGAGAAGGGCTGCGAGTTTGTCATTACCATCCCCTTGGGCAATGCCCATCTGAAGCCCGAGGAAATGCTCTCCGAGAAAGACAATGTGGGAACAGCCCTGGGCGAAGTCGTCGATGAGGAAGAAGAGGAGCAGATACCCGCTGAGCTCGTTGACGACAGCACGGCTGCAAATCGTCGCCAGCGGCTTGTTATCGCCGAGGACGATGACGAGATACGTAGCTACCTGGAGAGTGAGCTCAGCCGCGACTACGAGGTGCATGCCTGTGTCAATGGCCGTGAAGCCTTGGCTGAGGCCTATCGCATCTATCCCGACCTGGTCATTAGCGACGTGATGATGCCAGAGATGGACGGTAACACGCTCTGCTCGAAACTCAAGTCAAACCCGAGCACCAATGTCATCCCCGTCATCTTGCTCACCGCCAAGAGCCGCGATGAAGACAAGCTCGAAGGACTGGAGACGGGTGCCGATGCCTACATCGTCAAGCCATTCAATATGGATATCCTGCGCCGCACCATCGTCAATCTCATCAACAGCCACCGCCTGTTGCGGCTGAAGTATGAGCGCAACGACGAACTGGAGGAGCAGATCGACGAGATACGCATGAAGTCGCCCGACGAGAAACTCCTCGATCGCATCATGGATTGCATCAACAAGAATCTGAACAACTCCGACCTGAGCGTCGATATGATAGCCGATCAGGTAGGTATCAGCCGTGTCCACGTCCACCGCAAGATGAAGGACCTCACGGGACAGACCCCCCACGACTTCATCCGCAACATCCGCCTGAAGAAAGCCGCCCAGCTGCTGGCTAATCAGGGCATGAACGTCACCGAAGTCATGTATGCCTGCGGCTTTGCCAATCCAGCCTCCTTCTCGACGGTCTTCAAGAAGTTCTACGGCATGACGCCCCGCGACTATATGAAAGAACATCAGCAGCGGTAAAAGGCAATGATCCCTCTCGGACTACATCTCGTCCGCAGGTCTGCGCATCTCGATTACCACATAGAGACTAAAAACTAGGCGTCCTGGAAAGTCATTCCAGAACGCTCTTTTTTTTGTTTAGTTTTCACCACCGAGACACAGAGGACACCGAGTTTATCTGAATCTCTGCACAGAATTCTCTGTGTCTCTGAGTCTCTGCGGTTTTACGATTTCTTTGCTTGGCTGCACCTCAATCCGCGTCTCTCTCTCATTTCTATGAGCTCCGCCGTCGCACGTTCACGCCCGCCGAGGTACAGCTTATCTACAACGAGTTGGGAGAACCGTAGGAAGAGCCACTCCTCAGAAATTCTGAGAATCTTATTTCAGAGCAAGAGCCATTTGTCACCATGATAAGTGGCTCTAAAAGTCTCAGTCTCAAAGTCTCAAAAAGTTTTTGAAAAAGTCTCAAAATTTACTTATTATTATTTAATATATTAATATATTATAATATATTAATATATTATACGATTTTTGAAAGTTTAGAGTTCAAATTCCAATTTTTTTTGAGACTTTGAGACTTTGAGACATTGACATTCAAAACAATTATGCATTATGCAATTATGCATTTGGTCGAATGAATTAAGGCAATTATCTCAAAATAGAGATTAACTTATAATATAATATTATATAATATTATATTATAAGTTAAAGGTAATTTGAAAAGACTTCGCATAAACTCAAAAAAAGCAAATGCATAAATGCATAAATGCATAATTGACAAGACGCACTGAAAAAGTTGACTCCCTCCCCCGCGAAAATTGACGCTATTCCTGAGACCGTTGTCTTCACTTTCCTATGGAAAAATTTGGTGAAGTCGTTTTTTTCGCCTATCTTTGCACCTCAGAACTAAAAACAAAATTTTAATGGCATTACCAATATTTGAAGAATTCCTCTATCCCTTTTTGCTTGCAACGAGCAAGAAGGATATGACGATTTCGGAGATGAGACAATACATCGTCGACTATTTCCACTTATCTGAAGAGGATTGCAGCCTTCGGACAAAAAGTGGGAATACGACACAAGTCGCAGACAGATTAAACTGGGTGCGCCAATACCTTCGTCGTGCATTGATGATAGATCTGCCAGAGCGTGGGATATATCGTATAACGCAACGCGGTAAAGATTATCTTGCAAACCATTCTTGGGCGCTCTGGATGAGCAAAAGGCATCAAAGGGCGTGTTTGTCACTACATGTATTTTCACAAAGGGAGCCATTGAGTCTGTCAACAAAGCAACGAGTAAGATTGTTCTTAATTGATGGCAAAGCCCTTGCCAAGTACATGATTGAATATAACGTTCGTGTCAGCACTAAAAAGGTTTATGCTATCAAGAAGATTGATGCCGACTATTTTGAAGAGTAGAGTATAATGATATCAAACAAAAAACAATCAGCAGCACGTCGATTCGTGGAAACATGGAAAGGACGTGGGTATGAGAAAGGTGAGACTCAATCTTTCTGGTATCAGTTGCTGCATGACATATTCGGGATTGAGGTTCCTGCCAACTTCATCCAATTTGAACTTCCTGTGCAGCTAAAAAGCACCAAGTTTATAGATGCCTATATTCCTTCAACTAAGGTGATAATAGAACAGAAGGAACTGAAGAAGGATTTAGAAGTTGCGGGAAAACAAAGTGACGGTAATAAATTGACCCCATACGAACAAGCACAACGCTATGTTGGAGGTTTATCATACTCGCAATATCCTCGATGGATTGTTACATGTAATTTCAAGTCTTTCAAGGTTTATGACATGGAGCAACCTCAGGCCGAGCCAATGGAAATACTTCTTGAAAACTTGGAACGCGAGTATTATTTATTTAAGTTTCTTGTAGATGACAACACAACGTCAGTACGACGTGAAAAAGAAATTTCCATCAAGGCAGGTGAACTAATCGGTAAGCTATACAACGAACTTCGTCGGCAGTATCATAATCCAGACACCCCCCAAGCACTACATTCCTTGAATGTACTATGTATTCGCCTGGTATTCTGCCTGTTTGCTGAAAAGAGTCTTTTGTTTGGCGATAACAGAAGTGCATTTTACGACTATCTTAGAGCATATAAGCCCTCACAAATGCGTACAGCTATCCAGAACTTGTTTGATGTATTGGATACTGAAGATAATGAGCGCGACCCATACATGGAGGAAACTCTGAAACAATTTCCCTATGTCAATGGCGGGCTTTTCAACAAGGATGACAAATTGGAAATACCTCAATTTACAGAGTCTATAGCAAATCTGTTACTTAACGAATGTAGCGCTGGTTTCGATTGGAGCGGCATCTCTCCAACCATCTTTGGCGCGCTGTTTGAAGACACAATGAATCCTGAGACTCGTGAAATAGGAGGTATGCACTATACTTCTGTAGAGAACATCCATAAGGTAATTGATCCGCTTTTCATGAATAGTCTCAATAGAGAATTCAAAGAGATCCTCCAAATCAAAACAGATAAGAAACGCAAGCAGGCATTGCTTTCCTTTCAAGAGAAGATGGGCGGTCTGAATTATCTCGACCCGGCTTGTGGATCAGGTAATTTTCTTACTGAAACATACCTGTCCCTTAGAAAGTTGGAAAACGAAATATTGAAGATGCTGAGTGATGGAACTTTAGCTATGAATGGCGATTTTAGCCCCATCAAAGTAAAAATAGAGAATTTCTATGGAATGGAAGTAAATGACTTTGCTGTTACTGTAGCGAAAGCAGCGTTATGGATAGCAGAGGCTCAGATGATGAAGGAAACAGAAAACATTGTTCAGAAGGACTTGGAATTTCTTCCTTTGAAAAGTTATTCACATGTACAACAGGCAAATGCATTAAAAAAGGATTGGAATGAAATCGTTGGTTCCAATACATTATCGTATATTATAGGTAATCCTCCGTTCAAGGGGAAAAAGACTAGAAAGAAGGAACAGAAAGAGGAACTGGAAAGATTGATAGGAACCGACAGCACTCAGCCGGGGAATCTTGATTATGTCTCGGGGTGGTTCTTTAAGGCTGCAAGGTTTATACAGGGTACAAATATCAAAGTGTCCTTTGTGTCAACCATCAATATCACTCGTGGCGAACAGGTTTCATTGTTGTGGAGATCTCTTTTGGGAAAGTACAAGATAACAATTCAATACGCTTATCTACCATTCGAATGGTATAGTGAAGCAAAAAAGAATGCACAAGTTCATTGTACTATCATAGGTTTTGGATGTACTGAGGATAACAATCCCAAAGTTATCTATTCCGGTACTGCAGATGAAGCTCCAAGGGTTGCAAAGAATATCAGCCCATATTTAAGGGATGAAGAAAATGTCCTTGTTTCTTCCCGCCCAAGTAAACCCATTTGTAAAGTACCAGAAACACGTATCGGTAACAAACCTATTGATGGTGGAAATTTTCTGTTCAAGCCAGATGAGAAGGAGAACTTTATTAAGAAAGAACCTCTTGCAGCAAAGTATTTCTATGAGTGGTATGGATCAGATGAGTTGATAAAGGGCCACCACAGATATTTCTTGTGGCTTGCCAATTGTCCTCCTTCAGAGTTGAGAAAGATGCCTCTTAGTAAGGAGAGGATAGAGAAAGTGAAGAAAGCTAGAAGCAAGAGTACTGATGCAGGTACGCGAAAACTTGCAGACTTCCCAACAAAGTTCCATGTTACCAACATTCCTCAGACTAACTTTATGGTAATACCAGAAGTTACTTCAGAGAATCGTGATTACATCCCAATGGAATACGTGGAGGTGAAGGATACAACCAAAAAGTTGTTCAGCAATTTGGTGAAGTTGATGTCAGGAGCCACACTCTATCATTTCGGCGTGCTGCAAAGTATAGTTCATATGATATGGACTAAGGCCATCTGTGGTTATAAGGATTTCCGTCCTCGATATAGTACTGACGTTGTATATAACAATTTCCCTTGGCCTGTTGTATCGCAGACAATTAAGAAAAGCATAGAGAAGACAGCAAAGAAAATACTGGAAGCAAGAGAAAATGCAAGGAAAAAAGATCCAAATTGCAGCTTAGCTGACTTATACGATGTTAATTCAATGCCTGATGATTTGAAAAAGGCTCATCTTGACAATGACAAGGCTGTTTTGGCAGCTTACGGTTTTACTGGAAAGAACGAAGAGGAAATAATTCAGGCACTTCTTCAGCTATACAAGAAACTTACAAAAAATAATGAATATGAAAGCAGAGAACTATAAAGTAATAGACTTGTTTTGCGGTTGTGGAGGTCTCTCATTGGGGTTCCAAAATGCAGGTTATCAGATAGCATCTGCTTTCGATTGGTGGGATGCTGCACTGAATATCTACCAAAAGAATTTCAGCCATCCTGCTGTCAAAAGAGATTTGAGTAATACAAATGACTTGTCAGACTTAGAGGCTTTACATCCTGACATTATCATTGGTGGGCCTCCTTGCCAGGACTATTCTACTGCGGGTCACATGGACGAGAATCGTGGTAGAGCTGCGCTTACTGTATCCTTCGCAAAAATAGTGGAGTACATCAAACCAAAGTATTTCTTGATGGAGAATGTCGCAGTCATTGAGAAAAGCAAGACGTTGAAAGTTGTAAACCAAATATTCAAGAATGCTGGATATGGGTTAACCCAGCTTGTCTTGGATGCCAGCAAATGCGGGGTTCCACAGAAGCGTTTGCGTTTCATTACGTTTGGTGTGTTAGGCGGCAAGGATGGTGACGCTGAGGAAATCTTCAAGAGTGGGCAAAGCGAAAAGCCAATGACGATGCGAGACTACTTTGGCGACACTCTGGGCTTCGAACACTATTTCCGCGTGCCGACAAATTATTCACGTCGTGGTGTTTATAGCATTGATGAACCAGCTATGACTATTCGTGGTGTGGATCGCCCTGTACCAAAGGGATATAAAGGCCATCCAGCTGACTCTGCACCGATAACGCCAGACATCAGGACTCTCACCTATCAGGAAAGGAGTTGGGTACAGACATTCCCCAAGGATTTTGTTTGGGAAGGAAGCAAGACCAATATCAACCAGATTATTGGTAACGCTGTTCCCGTCAAGTTGGCTGAATATATCGCTAATTGTATTAAGAAATACATTGCAGAAAATGAGGGTAATTGACTTGTTTTCTGGGTGTGGCGGAATGAGCCTGGGTTTTCAGAACGCAGGGTTCCAGATTGTGGCTGCATACGATAATTGGCAGCCTGCAATTGATATCTATCAGCGGAACTTTCATCATCCGATTTTCAAGAAAGACTTGTCTACTGAGGATGTTGTCTCTGAACTCAAAGGCTATTCTCCTGATATGATAATAGGCGGGCCTCCTTGCCAAGACTTCTCCATTGCAGGAAAGAGGGAGTTTAGGGGTAAACGTGCTAATCTGACCTTAAAATTTGGGCAGATAGTGTCAGGGGTTCGTCCTCAATGGTTTGTGATGGAAAATGTCTATAACATTGAAAAGTCACCAATCTTTGAAGAAGTACTTGCAATATTTAAAACAGCTGGCTATGGAATAACTAAGCATATCTGGGATGCCAGCTATATGGGCGTTCCGCAGATGCGCCGTAGATACTTTGTTATAGGTAAGCTTGGCGAGAAAGACGATTTCCTTTTGGAAAGATTATTGTCAGGTTTATCTAAAGAGCGAATGACAGTGAGAAAGTATTTCGCAGGGAAACCACTTGATGCTGAATACATTTATCAGCATCCGCGTACCTACAAACGTCGGGCTGTTTTCTCCGTTGACGAACCACTATCAACGATAAGAAGTGTCAACAGACCTATACCAGCTAATTACGTCATTCATTCTGCAGATAAGACGAGTGATTTGTCGAAGGTACATGTCCTGACTACCAAGGAGCGCAGTTACATCCAGTCCTTTCCTGAGTCGTTTGTATTTGTTGGGACAACATCTTCTATTGAACAAGCCATCGGGAACGCAGTTCCAGTAAAGATGGCAGAATACATTGGGGGAACCATATATCGATACATGAACCAATAACAGATTTGGATTTATGCTGAAGATATATCTTGATTGGAACATCATTACGAAGCTAAAATTCGATAAAAAAAGAGTAGAGAGTTGTTATGTGCCATAGAAGAGTATCGCAACTACTTCATTTTCCCTATCTGATGATATTGAGAAGTTCCGTTGCTGAGGCGTCGTTCAATATAGTCAAAACTCTGATTTATAGAATATTCGTTTTAACAGATATTCCTTTAGGATTCGATTAGCCTGCCACCCAATTTGTCAATTACTCAACAACTTGCTGAGCAAAAGGAAAATGTAATTACTCCCCAACTTGGGGAGCAAATTCAAAAAGACATTTTTTTCAATAGGTTGGGGCCATCATAAAGTGCTTATTGATAAATATTCCAGATATTCTGAGAAGGCTTTGTTCTTCGTCCATCAGACGGTTGAAAATGGATGGAGCCGGGATATGTTGCTGAATTTCATGGGTACAGACCTATATGAACGTCAGGGCAAGGCTTTGACTAACTTCGCGCGTACACTTCCAGAAGAAACAAGTGACTTGGCTCGCGAATTGACAAAGGTGCCAATTTCGTCAGGCTATTGAAGCAAATAGCCTCGCATGGAGAGTTCAGACCTGTGGAGAATGAGACAAATATCTTCTATACTGGTGGAGAGCGTGGTGAAGATTTCCCCAATCTGCTCGATGCTGCGCGAAAAGCAAGGATGCAATAGAAGTGCTCATATTTAAGGGGAACAAAGCCATTTCCATCAAACGTGGATTGGTTCAAAATCCTGCATTTAACAAGCTTTTCAGAAAACTCTATGAAAAATAGAAGCCACCCGAATAGGTGGCTTCTAAAATGGAGCAGGGGCGATAAGGTCTTACTCCCCGCACTCAGCGGCGTAGTCAAAACTATTGTTCTGACGATGCAAAGATACAAACTAATCATGAAAGTTCCAAATTTTTACGGAATAATTTGCAACATTCACGAAATGTATAACGCATGTAGGGCCTGCATCACTGCGGGCCCTACATACATCATTACTAACCTAATAACCAATTTATAACGTATGAAAAAGAAAACTCTAACTTTGTTTTGTTGATGCAAAGGTACGGTGGGTTTCGGTTATTTCCAAAAATTTAGGCCAGATCTTCTCGGAGTTCTTGCGACGAAGTGGGAGGGATGCGACAAAGGGAGGCCAAAGGGCAAAATCTTGTCGTGAGCAAAGAAATCTTCCCAAGCTTAAAAAGCCCCGCAGGCCGATAGGTTGGTCTGCGGGGCTGTTGGTTTATCTCGCCGTGATGTTAGTATTCGAGTACGAGGCTCTGGCGGGGCTTGAGGTCGAGGTTCTTCGAGAGGTCGAAGTAACGGCCTGTGAGCACGTCCTTGGCCTTGGCGGTGTTGCCGATGACCTCGGCATAGCGCTCCACTTCGAGGGTGGCGGGCTGTGAGGTGCCGTTGAGAACGGTCAGCGCCGTCTTGCCCTGATACTGACGGGCGATGACATAGACGCCCTTGTAGGGGATGAACTGTGTCTGGGTGCCGCGGATGATGACATCGTTGTTCTGGCGCCAGTGGAGCAGGCGGCTGGTCCACTGGAACATGCTCTGCTCGGCCTTCGTGCGGCCCTCGCGGGTGAAGCAGTTGTGCTTGTCGCCTGGGAATCCGCCAGGGAAGTCGCAGCGCACGTTACCGTCGGTGACGGCCTTCGTGCCGTTCATCAGCACCTCGGTGCCGTAGTAGAGCTGCGGGATGCGGTTCACCGTCAGCAGCAGTGCCAGGGCCTGTTTCAGTGCGAGGGTGTCGCGCCCCTCGCCGAGGAAACGGTCGGTGTCGTGGTTCTCGATGAAGGCCATCACGCTGGAGGGGTTGGGGTAGAGGTAGTCATAGACGAACGAGCCGTAGAGGCGGTTCAGACCATTCCACCAGGGGTCGGTCTCTTCGTTCTTGGCCTGGTTGAGCTTGTCGAAGAAGGAGAAGTCCATCACCGTCTTCAGGTAGGAGTTGTGTGCCGAGAGCTTGGAGTCTTTCTGCCAGGCGGCGGTATAGGCGGGCTCTGTCACCCAGGTCTCTCCCACGGTGTTGAAGTTGGGGTATTCCTCGTCGAGTTCCTTCATCCACTGGGCCATCGCGTCGGCATAGGCGTAGGGATAGGTGTCCATGCGGATGCCGTTGATGCCGACGGTCTCAATCCACCAGATGGAGTTCTGGATGAGATAGCGCATCAGGTGGGGGTTGTGCTGGTTGAGGTCGGGCATCGAGGGCACGAACCAGCCTTCCACGGTCTCCTTCATGTCGATCTTCGAGGCGTAGGGATCGACAACGGGGGTCAGCTTGTAGGAGGTCTGCAGATAGGCAGATTTTGCGGGCTCTGAGCCGTCGCTGTTGGCGGTGTAGCCTGTCATCGGGTCACGACCGCTCTTCTGCTCCGTGAGCCACTCAGGGGTGTTGAGCCAGTCCTTCGAGGGCATGTCCTGTGTCCAGGGGTGCTCGAAGCCGGAGTGGTTGAAGATCATGTCCATCACAATCTTCAGTCCTTTCTTGTGGGCCTCGTCGCAGAGGCGACGGTAGTCCTCATTGGTACCGAAGCGAGGATCCACCTTATAGTAATTAGTGGTGGCATAGCCGTGGTAGGTGGAGAAGCCGTTTTCCTGATCAGGCGAGTCGTTCTCCAGCACGGGCGTGAACCAGAGGGCTGTCACGCCGAGTTCCTTGAAGTAGTCGAGGTGCTCGATGATGCCGTTGAGGTCGCCGCCGTGGCGCAGGCTGGGCTTGGAGCGGTCTTCGACGTAGTGGCGCATGCCTTTGATTTGCTTGGGATGGTTGGCACCCTGTGCAAAACGGTCGGGCATGAGCATGTAGAGCACGTCGGCATTGGTGAAGCCGATACGCTCTTCGCCCTTCATCTCACGGGCTTTCAGCTGATAGGCCACCTTCACGCCCTTCGAACCCTTGATGGTGCCACCCTTGAAGGTGAGCTGCATCGTGCCGGGCTGGACCTTGCTGAGGTTCATGTAGATGAGCAGGTAGTTGGGGGAGTCGAGGCGCACGAGGCTGTCGATGGTGACACCGGGGTAGTCGGTGGTGACATCCTGCACATCGCGGATGCCCTGTCCATAGACCATCAGCTGCACCTGGGGATTCTTCATCCCCACATACCAGTCGGTGGGCTCAATCCGGTTAATCACTGTTTTTTTTGCTGCACTCATCGTCAATACGTTTGCCATCAGGATGGCGGTTACCAATAAAATACGTCGCATAATCGTTTTTAGTTTATTCTCTGACTGCAAAGATAGGGATAAATCCGCAATGTTGTACCTCGCATTTCGCAAAATTCTCACAGACAGGTGGTTAAACGATTGCACAGAGTGGTCTCTCTGCCTGGCGGCTGCACCTTATTCCTTATATTCCGTCGGGGTGACGCCAAACTGCTTCTTGAAGACCACGGAGAAGTGGCTCTGGGTGCTGAACCCGCACTTGTCGGCAACCTCTGCAACGGTATATTTACCGCTCTTGAGCAGTTCGGCAGCGCGATTGAGCTTGTAGGTGCGGAAGAAGTTGGAGGGTGTCTCGCCCGTCAGTCCCTTGATCTTATAGTAGAGTTTGGTGCGCGAGATATAGAGCATCTTGGTGATGCGCGTGACGTCGAGTTCGGAGTTTGACAGTTCTTCCTCCATCAGCTTGTAGAGCTCGTCGATGAAGTGCCTGTCCTGGCTGGAGAGTACGCTGTCCATGCTGTCGGCGTCGGTGGTGGTCGATTTGGTGAGTATCTTCCGTATGCGTTCGCGGTTTTTCAGCTGCGACTGGATGAGGGCGGAGAGCACGGCAGGCTCGAAGGGCTTGGTGACATAGGCGTCGGCACCCACGTTGAGACCTTCCACCTGGTTCTCGGCCGTCACTTTGGCTGTCACGAGGATGACGGGGATATGGCTCAGCTGGATGTCCTGCTTGATCTCCTGACAGAGTTCGTAGCCGTCTTTGCCTGGCATGGCGACATCGCTCAGCACGATGTTGGGCTCTGCGGCGCGCATCTCCTCAAGGGCGGTCTCTGCATCGAGACAGGTGATGAGGCGGTAGTCCTGAGAGAAGAGCAGGCGCATGTAGTTGATGATCTCCGTGTCGTCGTCCACGATGAGGATGGTGGGGCGCTGGTCGTCGTCTGCCGTGCTGTCTGCATGCGTCGTCTGCAGGAGTGGTGCGGCATCCACGATGCGGAAGTCGGCGAGGCCGTGGTCATCCAGTGGCTGTCTTTCCTTGTCGCTGTAGGCTTCCTTATCCATGGGGAGCACCAGTGTGAAGACGGCACCCGTGGCTTGTTCCCGGTTGCTGGCGGTCAGTGAGCCGTGGTGCAGCTCTGCCAGTCTGCGGGCATAGTAGAGGCCGATGCCCGTACCCCAGTTCACGACGGCCTTGGTCTGGTTGTCGAGCTGGTAGTAGCGCTTGAATACGTTTTCCAGCTGGTTCTCGGGGATGCCCTTTCCCGTGTCGGCCACGCTGATCCTGACCTGTTTGTCAACCACGTCGAGCGTCACGTCGATGTGGCCTCCTGTAGGTGTGAACTTCAGTGCGTTTGACAGCAGGTTCGACATGATCTTCTCCAGTTTGTCGCTGTCGGTCCAGCTCTCCACTTTGTCGTCCATGCCGAAACGGTTGAGGGTGAGTCCTTTCTCATGGGCATTGAACTCAAAGGTGTCGCAGATGTTGTTGAGGGTGCTCACGACATCGACGGGCTCCACATAGAGGCGCAGGGTGTCGTTCTCGAGCTTGTTGAAGTCCATGAGCTGGTTTACGAGGCGGAACATCCGCTGTATGCTGCGTTGTGCGACTTTGAGCAGTCCTTTGTCCTCGGTGTTAAGGTGCTCGCTGGTGGCGAGTTGTCCTACGGGGCCTGCAATCATCGTCAGCGGGGTGCGGAACTCATGGGCGATGTTGGCGAAGAAGCTCATGTTCATCTGGTTGGTGCGCTGTTCCTGCTCCTTCTCCATCTCGGCTTTCCTGGCGGCGCGCTTGGCGGCCACGACGCGGCGGGCATTGCGGTAGAGGTAGGCAGCCAGCAGTGCCGACAGCGCGAGATAGATGAGCCAAGCCCACCAGGCGTTTGCCGGTGAGGGAGCTACCACGATGCTCAGCGTGCGCTCATCAGAGGACTTCTCGTCGCTGGCAGCATCGGTGGTCTTCACGCGGAAGGTGTATCGGCCTGACGGCAGATTGGCGTAGCTGGCAGAATGGTTGTTGCCTGCATCTATCCAGTTGCTGTCGAAGCCGTCGAGTTTATAATAGTAATGTACGCGTTCGTACTCCCCGAAGTCGAGGGCGGTAAACGAGAGGCTGAAGCTGTTCTCGTCGTGGCGCAGGCGCACCTCCCCGCAACTGTCGAGCATGGCCTCGATAGGGCCGCCAGCAGCGGGGCGCACCAGGCGGTTGTGGATCCTCAGGTCGCAGAACTTAAGAGGCATCTGGCGGAGGGTGTCGATATCGGCGGGATTGAACATGGTGATGCCATCGGTGCTGCCGAAGACCAGACTGCCATTGGGCAGGAGGCAGGAGGCACGATCGACAAACTCGTCGCCACCGATACCGTCGGCCTTGTAGAGCGACGTGATGCGCCCCGTCTTACGGTCCCAGCGGTTCAGTCCCTTCATCGTGGCCACCCAGATATTGCCCTGTGCGTCTTCCTCGATGCTGCCCACGTCGGAGCATGAGATGCCTGCAATACGCGTCATCTCATTGGTCTTCAGGTCGTAGCGCAGCAGACCGTTGCTCACGGTGCCTATCCACACGTCGCCCTTGGAGTCCTGCAGCATATCGGTGGGGATATAGACGCTGCGGCGGATGCACTGTGTCATCGAGGGGATATCGAGTTCGGAGAACTTCCCCGTCTGGGGGTTCATCTTGAGAATCTTCTGGAAGAAGGCGGAGATAAGCATCTGCCCGTCGCTGAGTCTCAGCAGCGAGGGGATGAAGCAGAAGTCGGCATTGAAGGCTTGTCTTACGAAGGGAGAGCCACTGCTGGGGAATCCCATGATATCGTTGCTGCTGGTGGATGCCCAGACCGTGCCATCGTCGGTCTGTTCGAAATCCATCACGCCAGCTGCGGGCGTCTGATGGAGGATGGTCAGGCGGGAGCCGTCGTAGCGGCACTTCAGTGCCATGCTGCCCGTGGAGAGCCAGAGATAGCCGTCGCGATCGCAGAAGATATGGGTGATGGCATTCTTCTGCTCACCTGAAGGCAGCCCTTCGAGGGGGATGGCCTCTGCCTGCTGGGAGTCGCAGTGATAGACGAAGAGTCCCTTGAGGAGTGTGGAGATCCAGAGGTTGTGCTGGCGATCCATCGCTAACGCGAGCACTGAGGAGTGGTCGATGGCACGATTCAGGTAATTGTCGCTGCCGCCGAACTTCTCCTTATAGTAATAGTCGGCCATGAGGCCCTTGTCGTAGGTGCCCATCCATACATTCTGGCGCGAGTCCTGGAAGATCTGTGTGACGAGTCCCGACTTCGCGGGGAGGGCTTTCAACTCCTTGGCCAGAAGATTGAGTTCGAAGACACCATTCTTTGAGGTGCTGAGCAGGATGGTGTTGTTAGTCAGGAGTCGTGCAGCCTGGATGATGCTGTTGTGGGCCGTGAGCCGTGCTTCCATCGCAGGATCGAGGGGCACCATCCGCCGTGACTTGGTGTCGAAGAGGATGATCTGCCCATAGCCTGAAAGGATCATCAGACCGTCGGAGAGCATCTCGGAGTAGTAGATGTTCAGGTGGCTGTCGAGGGGGATTTCCTGTTTCTGTTTAAACGAAGTACCGTCGAAGATGAGCAGTCGCTGGCTCTCGGTAATCAGGATGTCGCCGGCGGCATCGATGATGGCGTTCCCCCAAGTCCACTGCTGACGGACTAACTGACGGGAGATGATGGGGTGGAAGGCCTTGAGGCCGTCGTCGTAAAGCAGCACCTCGATACCGTTGTAGGCAAACACACGGCCGTGTCGGTCCTCCAGGAGTTTCTGGATGTTCTGGTTGGTGGTCTTCGCCCCGATGCGCTCGAAGCCATCCATGCGGGTATAGCGGCAGATGCCATTCACCGTAGCCACCCAGAGCCGCCCCTTGCAATCGCAGAGGATATCCTTGATCTGGTTGTCGGGCAGCCCCATGGTGTCGTCGGCACAGAAATACTGGTGGTATTCATGTCCGTCGTAGCGGTTCAGTCCACGGAAGGTGCCTATCCACAACTGTCCTGAGGCATCCTCGGCGATACACTGCACACGACTGTTAGACAGTTCCTGTGCCAACACAAGACTGTGCTCCTCGTCCTTGTCCCTGTTGCTGTCCTGACAGTCCTGTCGTCGGCAGCCCATGGCCAGCCACGCCGTCACCAGGATGAACAGTCCCCATTTCGCGATATTTCCCATTTGATGCTTTGTTTTGACTGCAAAGATAGGAAATAATCTTCAAACTACCTATGATTCAGTGGCATTTTGAACGAATCGGAACGGTTTTGAACAAATTGGAAAATGCCGGAATCGTTTTGAACACAGCGGAAAAACGAAAAACAGAATCCGAAAGCAGTTATCGGTTTTCAGCTATACCTTTGCAGCCGAAATTGCATTTTCAACCTAACATTAACTCAAAACAAAACCAATGATGAAAAGAATCAGATTATTTATGATGCTGGCTTTGGTCTGGATGACTGCCACATCTTTTGCTCAGGGAATCAAGGGCACCGTGATCGACGAGAACGGTGAACCGGTAATCGGAGCGACGGTTGCCGACATGAGCAACACCAAGAATGCTACTATCACTGACTTTGATGGTAATTTTGTGATCAACGTGAAGTCTGGACAGACCATCACGATCTCCTACATCGGCTATGAGGCACAGACGGTGGCTGCCAAGAATGGCATGACGGTGCGCCTTCAGCCTGACAACAAGGTGCTCGACGAAGTGGTGGTCGTCGGCTATGGCGTGCAGAAGAAAAGCTCCGTGACGGGCGCTATCTCACAGGTGAAGCCTGAGGACATCGAGAACCGCACCATCTCTAATGCCCAGCAGGCCCTGCAGGGTAAGACCTCGGGTGTGCAGGTGATCTCCACCTCTGCCGCTCCAGGCTCATCACCTACCGTACGTGTGCGCGGTTATTCCTCTAATGTAAGCTCTGAGCCCCTTTATGTCGTAGATGGTGTTCGTCTGAATGACATCAGCGGGCTTGATCCGAGTGTCATCGCCTCTATGGAAATCCTGAAAGATGCCGCCTCTGCCGCTATCTATGGTGCTGAGGCTGGTAACGGTGTGGTGCTGATCACCACGAAGAAGGGTAAGGCAGGACAGGGCAAGATCAGCTATGACTTCCAGTGGACAGACGAGTCGATCGCCAAGATCCCCGAGATGCTCAATGCCCAGGAGTACCAGCAGTACATGCTGGAGGGTAACCTCTTCACACAGGATTTCATCAACGCCAACTGGGACGGCAAGACCGACACGAAGTGGACAGACGTTGCCTTCACCCACGGCCACATGATGAAGCACAATCTCTCATTCACCGGCGGTAACGACCGTGGTAACTATTTCCTGGCACTCTCTTACTTAAAGAATAACGGTATCGTGAAGGGTGACGCTGACGTCTATAAGCGTTATACGGCTACCATCAACGGTGAGTACAAGATCAAGGACTGGCTGAAAGTAGGTACGACCAATCAGGTTGAGAAGTATGATGTAAAACAGGTATCTACGAATAACGAGTACGGCTCAATGCTGACATCAGTGATGATGATGGATCCGCTGACTCCTGCCACCTATGGCTCTACACTCCCCGCCGACCTGCAGGCACTGCAGGCCATGGGCAAGACCTTCATGAAGGACGAGGACGGCAACTACTATGGCACTAGCAAGTTCTATAGCGGTGAGCAGTATAACCCGCTGATCATGCGCGACAACGGTGTGAGCAAGAACGAGGGCTTCAACGTGACAGGATCTATCTACGGCGACTTCACACTGATCCCCGACCTGACGATCACCTCACGTTTCGGCTATCGCCTGAACGGCTCGCGCACATCGAACACCAGTCTGCCTTTCTACGGCAACGCCGTGCAGAGCCGCGACTACGTCAGCCAGAGCAACACCTCTTCTACGACAATCTACTACCAGTGGGAGAACTTCGCCAACTACATGAAGACCTTTGCCGAGGCTCACACGGTGAATGCGATGGCCGGTATCTCCTTCCAGAAGAACAGCTACGACTTTGTGACGGGCGGTCTTGATGCCAACGGCGAGCATGCCTTGAAGAAGAACGATCCGCTGTTCTACTATCTGAACTATGCCAACGCTTCGGCTACGAAGAGCGTGAGCGGTGAGACGACCAGCAACACCAAGTACTCATACTTCGGACGTCTGGGTTACGACTATCTTGGCCGTTACATGCTGCAGGCTTCACTCCGTGCGGATGCCGCCGACCTCTCTAAGCTCTCCAAGAAGACCCGCTGGGGCTATTTCCCCGCCGTATCTGCTGGTTGGACCATCAGCGAGGAGAAGTTCTTCAGCCCCATCAAGGGCTGGTTCGACAGTCTGAAGTTCCGTGCATCATGGGGACAGAACGGTAGCCTCTCTGCCCTGAGTGGCTATAGCTACAGCACCGACATTGCCCTGAGCGGTATCTATGCTTTCGCACCTGGTATCGTCTATACCGATGGTGCTGCTCCAACGTCCTTGGGTAACGAGGATCTGAAGTGGGAGACCTCAGAGCAGTTGGACTTCGGTCTCGATGGTATCCTGCTCGGCGGGCGCCTGACCTTCGGCTTCGACTACTTCATCAAGAAGACCAAGGACCTGCTGGTATGGAACACCACGCCCTCTCTGATCATCGGTGGCAGCACCTCACCTATCAATGCTGGTAACGTGAAGAACAAAGGCTTCGAGTTCGACCTGGGCTGGCGCGACCATATCGGCGACTTCAGCTACGGCATCCGTGGTAACCTCTCTACACTGACGAATGAGGTGACCTACCTTGACCCCTCACTGACTCGTCTGGCTGGTAGCAACTTCCATACTTACACCATTACCTATTTCGAGAAGGGCTATCCTGTCTATTACTTCCGTGGCTTCGAGTTCGACAAGATTGATCCCGCTACTGGTAATCCGCTCTTCAAGGATATCAACAACGATGGCGAGGTGAACAATGATGACCTCACCGATATCGGTAATGCCATCCCCAAGTTCACCTACGGTATCACGCTCACCGCCGCCTACAAGGGCTTCGATCTGACCGTCTTCGGTACTGGCTCATACGGTAACAAGATCTTCAATTGTATCAACCGTCCCGACTATGCTACCTCCAACAAGATGAAGGAAGTGATGTTCGACGACCGTTGGACACCGCAAAACACCACTGGAACGAAACCCCGTGCAGGTGCTAACGATATGGACAAGTACGTTGACTCCAGTGCCATGATCTATGATGGCAGCTACTTCAAGTTCAAGCAGATCCAGCTGGGTTACACCCTGCCGAAGAACCTGCTCAGCAAGGTAGGCATCAGCCACTCTCGCGTCTATTGCTCTTTGGATGACTTCTTTACCATCACCAAGTACCCTGGTTTCGATCCTGAGGCTTCTGCCAACTCTACCACCGGTATGGGTGTTGACAAGGGTGCTTATCCTACATCAAAGAAGGTCGTACTGGGCTTCAATATCGAGTTCTAATAAAGGTAAAAAAGTAAAAAGAGTAAAAAAGTAAAAGAGTTATGAAAAAGAATATATTGTATATCGCATTGCTGGGGATGATGTCGCTGATGACTGTCAGCTGCGAAAGCGAGCTCGACATCGAGAAGCATGGCAATATGGGTAGCATGGACACCTACTATACTACCGACGAGAATGTAAATACGGGTACAGCTTCACTCTATCTGGAGACGAAGTCGGCATATTATAACTGGTTCTTCGTGAAGAACCTCCTCTCCGACGATGTATGGTGCGGCGGTGGGCAGCGTAGTGACAATGGTGAGATGGAGAAACTCAACGAATACGGCTTCGACTCCAACCACTCTATGATCGAGAGCCTTTATAAGAGTCTCTATGCCATCATCTACAAGGCTTGTCTCCTCACAGACAAGATTCAGGGTGAAACCCCTGTGATGAAGCGCGCCATCAACGAGGCCAAGGTGTTCCGTGCACTCGCACACTTTGAGCTCGTGACCCTCTGGGGTACCGCTCCTGTGGTGGATCATCTGCTGACTCCCGCTGAGTATCAGCAGCCTAACAGTACGCCTGCAGAGCTCTGGGCTGCTGTGGAAAAGGACCTCGACGAGGCTATCAACAGCGGCACCTTGCCTTCAAAGACCAACGCCAACGATGCTGAGACAGGCATCCGTGTCACGAAGGAGTTTGCCCAGGCCCTGTTGGGTAAGGCTTATCTCTTCCAGGGTAAGAACAGTGAGGCTGCTGCGATGCTCGACCAAGTGATCAACTCTAACAAGTATGCCCTCTTCGCCGGTGAATACGACGACCAGTTCCATGCTGCGGCCAACAATAACTGCGAGTCGCTCTTCGAACTCCAGAAGCGTAACGACCCTGAGCAGGTGTGGAACGTCTTCGACATGGTGTACATCATGCAGGGCTGGCGTACCAGTGCACTCAGTTATAATCCTGCGGCCCTCATGAAACTCGCTATTGGTAACTACGGCTTCCTCAATCCCCGTCAGTCGCTCTATGATTCTTTCGTAGAGTGGGAAGGTGAGAACGGCTATCGTAAGAACAAGACCCTCTTGAACAACGACCAGCTCAAGGCTTTTGGTGTGGAGATACAGCCAGGTGCTAGCATCTATGGCAGCGAGGGTTACTTCTTCTGGAAGAATCAGGCTTACAAAGAGGATTGTGCAACGGATATGTCTTATTTCCAGGTTGGACAGTTCATCGACCTCAAGGTGATGCGCTATGCAGAAGTGCTGCTGTTGGCTGCCGAGGCTCATCTTCAGGCAGGCAACGCTGCCAAGGCTACAGAATATATGAATATGGTACGTACCCGCGCACAGGAGACCCCACTGACAACTGTGACGCTGAACGACATCAAGACCGAGAAGCGTCTGGAACTCTGCAACGAAGGAGTGCGTTATCAGGACCTTGTGCGCTGGGGCGATGCCAAGACGGCTATGGCTAATCAGGGTAAGGATGTGCCTGCCTACACAGGCAGTGATGTACAGTGGAACTGGCATAATAGCAAATATGGATTCCAGGATAAGAACGCACTCCTGCCGATTCCTCTGAAAGAACTCGAACTGAATCCGAACATGAAACAAAATCCAGGTTGGTAAGTAGTTAGAAATTAATTTATTAAAAAAAGATAAGGAAAAGTACAATGATACGGAATTATTCGTAACTTTGTCGCATTCCTAAAAACTATAATAGATTTATGAAGAAAATTTTGTTTTTTGTTGCTTTATGCCTGACAGGCATGACAGCACATGCTCAGCAAAACCTGAGCTGGGGGCAGGGTCCTCAGGTAGCTTCACCTGATGTTCATGCCGACAACACTGTGACTTTCAATCTGATCGCTCCTGAGGCTCAGAAGGTGCAGATCACGGGTGATTTCCTGCCTTCGAAGAAGGTGGTATTCAACGGTGCAACTTTCGATGCGCCTGCTGATCCGGTGGATCTCGTGAAGAACGACAAGGGCGTGTGGAGTTTCACAACCGAGGCACTGAAGCCCGAGCTCTATACCTATAATATGATCGTGGACGGCGTGAAGATCATCGATCCTCTGAACGTCTATAACATCCGCGATATCAACAACCTGTTCAGCGTGCTGCTGATAGGTGGTGATGCCCGTACAGATCTCTATAAGGTCAACAAGGTGGCACACGGCACTGTGAGCAAGGTGTGGTATGAGAGTCCTACTGCCGGACTGACTCGCCGTCTTACCGTCTATACCCCCGCAGGCTATGAGACCAGTGGCAAGGAATATCCTGTGCTTTACCTGTTGCATGGTATCGGTGGTGATGAGAACGCCTGGAGTGAACTGGGTCGTGCTGCCCAGATCCTCGACAATCTCATCGCTCAGGGTAAGGCCGAGCCGATGCTCGTCGTGATGACCAATGGCAATATCTCGCAGGAGGCATGTCCGGGTGAGACCTCTGAGGGCTTCCGTGTACCGACGATGATGCTGCCGAAGACGATGGAGGGTTCGTTTGAGACTGCCTTCCCCGACGTTGTGAAGTTTGTGGAGAAGACCTATCGCGTGAAGAAGGACAAGGCGCATCGTGCCATCGCTGGTCTGTCGATGGGTGGTTTCCACAGTCTCTTTATCAGCATCAACAATCCTGATACGTTCGACTATGTGGGACTGTTCTCTGCAGCCGTCGATCAGCAGCAGAACACGGCCAATGGCGGTTTCCCCAATATCTATGCAGACCGTAACCAGAAGATTGACAATCTGTTCAGCAAGCATCCCAAGCTCTTCTGGATTGGTATCGGCAAGACCGATTTTCTCTTTAAGAACAACAATGACCTGCGCGCTTATCTCGACAGCAAGCAGCACAAGTACACCTACCTCGAGACCGAGGGTGGTCATATCTGGCGCAATTGGCGTATCTATCTTTCGGAATTCGTACCCCTTTTATTCAAATAACAACTTATGAAACAATCAATTATTCTGGCAGGGGCACTGGCTGTCGTGATGGCTGGCTGCACTGCTACTGACAAGACTGTCAAGAACACTATCAATCAGGAGGAAGTGATGGCAAAGATGTCTCTTGAAGACAAGGCACACTTTGTAATCGGTACTGGTATGCAGGGTTTCTCAGGCGATGAGGCCGTGATTGGCGCTACGAAGAATCTGGTGCCCGGTGCTGCTGGTACTACCTATCCGCTCGACTCTCTCGGCATCCCTGCCATCGTGCTGGCCGATGGTCCTGCAGGACTCCGTATCGATGCTACCCGTGAGGGTGACTCTGCTACCTATTACTGCACGCACTTCCCCATCGGCACACTGCTTGCCTCGACATGGAACACCCAGTTGGTCGAAGAGGTGGGTATCGCCATGGGACAGGAGGTGAAGGAGTATGGAGCCGACGTGCTGCTGGCTCCAGCCCTGAACATCATGCGTAACCCGCTTTGCGGCCGTAACTTCGAGTATTACTCTGAGGATCCCGTCGTGGCTGGTAAGACGGCTGCTGCCTATATCAAGGGCATCCAGAAGAACGATGTCGGTACCAGTATCAAGCATTTTGCTGCCAACAATCAGGAGACCAACCGCATGGGCAACGATGCCAATATGTCGCAGCGCGCCCTCCGCGAGATCTACCTGAAGGGCTTCGAGATTGCCATCAAGGAGAGCAAGCCTTGGACGGTGATGACCTCTTATAACTATATCAACGGTGTCTATACCTCTGAGAGCAAGGATCTCGTGCAGACGATTCTCCGTGATGAGTGGGGCTATGAGGGCACGGTGATGACCGACTGGTTCGGAGGTAAGGACGGTGCAGTGCAGATGTGGGCAGGCAACGACATGCTACAGCCTGGTAAGAAGGCTCAGTTCGACTCCATCGTGGCTGGTGTGAAGAGTGGAAAACTCGCCGAGGCAGACCTCGACCGCAACGTGAGCCGTATCCTGAAGCTCATCGAGAAGACACCGCGCTATCAGGGTTATCAGTATTCCAACAAGCCCGACCTGAAGGCCCATGCCGAGGTGACGCGTCAGTCGGCTGCTGAGGGTATGGTGCTGATGAAGAATGCTAATGCCCTGCCTTTTGCAGAGAAGATCAAGAACGTGGCCCTTTATGGCAATACCTCTTACGAATTTATTGCCGGTGGTACTGGTTCGGGTAATGTGAACCATGCCTATGTGGTGTCGCTGCTCGACGGTATGAAGAACGGCGGCTATGTCGTGTCCGACGATCTGAAGCAGGCATACGAGCAGTTCTGGAGCGACTATCACAAGGCCCGTGAGGCTGAGATTGCAGAGATCGAAAAGACCGACAAGCAGAAGGCCATGATGATGAAGTTCCTGCCCAGTGGACTGCCTGCAGAGAAACAGTTTACCGCTGCTGAGCTCGAGGCTCAGGCTTCCAAGGCAGACATCGCCGTACTGACGCTGGGTCGTATCTCTGGTGAGTTCTTCGATCGCAAATCTGCCGACTTCAATCTCAGCGACTCAGAGCGTCAGCTGCTCAAGCAGGTCTGCGAGGTCTACCACAAGGCTGGCAAGCAGGTGGTCGTGCTGCTGAATATCGGTGGTGTCATCGAAACCGCTTCTTGGAAGGATCTGCCCGATGCGATCCTTTGTGCCTGGCAGGCAGGACAGGAAGGCGGCAACAGCGTGGTGGATGTGCTCAGTGGTAAACAGTCACCTTCGGGTAAGTTCACCATGACATGGCCCGTCAAGTTCACCGATGCTTACTCTTCACGTAATTTCCCTGTGGATCAGACGGCTAAGATCGACTTCATGAATACCGTGGAGCGCGGTAATGTGAAGAATGTGGACTATACCAACTATGAGGAGGATATCTATGTAGGCTATCGGTATTTCGACTCATTCGACGTACCCGTCAGCTATCCCTTCGGTTATGGTCTCAGCTATACCACCTTCGAGTACAGCGATGCGAAGATTGCCCAGAAGAACGATATCTATGATGTCACTGTGACGATCAAGAATACGGGTAATCATGAAGGTAAGGAAGTCGTAGAACTATACATCTCAGCTCCTGACAACAAGGCTCAGAACAAGCCAGCCAAGGAGTTGAAGGCCTACGCTAAGACGAAGAACCTGAAGCCAGGTGAGAGCGAGACGATCACACTGAGTGTTACGGCACCAGAGCTCGCTTCGTTTGACGAGGCTGCTTCTGCATGGGTGGTTGCTGAGGGCGACTATCAGTTCCTCGTTGGTGCTTCTTCCCAGGACATCAAAGCTACACTGTCGGCTCCTGTCAAGAACATGCAGACGAAAGTCAACGACGTGATGAAACCAAAAGTTCAGCTGAACCTGCTTAAAAGGTAAAAAGGTAAAACAGTAAAAAGATAGAGAATATATGAGAAAGACTATTATGACTCTGGCGCTGGCAGCAATGTGCTGCGTTGGCGCACAGGCACAGGAGAAACTCTTCCAGAGTGCCAATGTACAGTCACCCGTCATCAATAACGACGGTACAGTGACATTTAATCTCTTTGCCCCTAAGGCAGTGAAGGTAGAAGTGACCGGTGACTTCCTGCCCACTCAGCAGATAGATGTTCCCGGCTATGGCAAGTATGATGCCCCAGGTGTCGCTCAGTTGAAAGAAGGAAAGAACGGCGTGTGGAGCTATACCACCGATAAGCTCGCCCCCGAGATGTACAGTTATACCTTCAACATCGACGGAATGACAGGCGTAAAGGACCCTGCCAATATCTACGTGAATCGTGATATCGTTTCGTTCACCAACATCTTCATCGTCAGCAACGAGAAGGGTGACAAGGGCGATCTGTATCGTGTGAATGAAGTACCCCACGGAAACCTTTCTAAGGTATGGTACAACAGTCCCACGCTGAAGATGCAGCGCCGCATGACGATCTATACACCTGCTGGTTACGATAAGGGTGGCAAGTATCCGGTGCTCTATCTGTTGCATGGTGCTGGTGGCGACGAGAACGCTTGGAGTGAACTCGGACGTGCTGCCCAGATCCTTGACAACCTGATTGCCACAGGTAAGGCAAAGCCCATGATTGTGGTGATGCCCAATGGTAACCCCAACTGTCAGGCTGCTCCTGGTGAGTGGTCGTGGGGTATGTACACACCGGGCTTCCGTGATTCTGGCACAGGTCCTACTGCTCCTGCTGCAGCGTCTATCCCTGAAAGTTTTATGGATATCGTGAACTATGTCGATGCCAACTACCGCACGCTGAAGGATCGTGCCCATCGCGCTGTCTGTGGTCTGTCTATGGGTGGTGGTCACACCTTCCATGTGAGCCTGCTCTATCCCAATAAGTTCGACTACTACGGACTCTTCTCTGCAGGTCTGCACCTGGGTAATGGTGGTTTCAACAGCTCATTTGCCGAGCAGATCAAGGCCAATCCCGAGTTCGAGAAGCAGAGTGCCCGTCTCTTTGGCAGCAAGCCCAAGCTCTATTGGATGGGTATGGGTAAGACCGACTTCCTTTATCAGAGTACTGTTGACCTGCGTGCCTACTGGGACAGCAAGGGCTATCCCTATGAGTATGTTGAGACCGATGGTGGTCATATCTGGCGTAACTGGCGCATCTATCTGACGATGTTCGCCCAGAAGATCTTCAAATAGTCTATTCTGTACGTCATAAATTAAGAGCACGGCTTCCGCAATTTGGAAAGCCGTGCTCTTTTTGTATAAAAAGCCGTGTTAATCCGTGCCAAATATTAGCAGAACGGATTCTCAGTGGGATAGAAGTTACCCTTCGGGAAGTTGTAGTCGATCTCGTCCACGGGGATGCCCATGTACTTCAGTACCTCCCAGAGGTACTTACCCTGGTGGCCGAACATCACGGCGCAGTGGTGCGGGAAGTGCTTCTCGATGAGCACGTGACGATAGAAGCGGCTCATGTTCTTGATACCGAAGATACCGATAGAACCGAACGAACGTGTAGCCACGGGGATCACCTCGCCCTGAGCGATGTAGGCGCGCAGCTTGGTGTCGGCAGTGCTCTGCAGACGGTAGATGGTAGCCAGACCCGGCTGGATGTCGCCTTCGAGCGTACCGTTGGTCACCTCTACAGGCAGGGCGCGGGCCATAATGCGCTGGAAGCACATCTGGCAGTTGCAAACCTTAGAAGAAGCAGTATTACCACAGTGGAAGCCCATGAAGATCTCCTTGTCGGTATAGGTGTCGCAAGCGAACTTCTTGCCCTTGATGCTCTCCTCGTACATATCGTTAGGTACGGTGTTATTGATGTCGAGCAGGGTTACGGCGTCCTCGCTGATGCAGGTGCCGATGTACTCAGACAGCGTGCCGTAGATATCCACCTCGCAGCTTACGGGGATGCCGCGGCTCGTGAGACGGCTGTTCACGTAGCAGGGCACGAAGCCGAACATCGTCTGGAAGGCAGGCCAGCACTTCGTGGTCAGCGATACAAACTGGCGGCAGCCCTTGTGGCCCTCGATCCAGTCGCAGAGTGTCAGCTCATACTGAGCCAGCTTCGGCAGTACGCTGGGAATCTTGTTGCCAGTGCCGAGCTCTGCCACCATGTCTTTCACCACGTCGTCGATACGGGGGTCGCCCTGGTGCTTCTGGAACGACTCCAGCAGGTCGAGCTCTGAGTTCTCCTCAATCTCCACGTCGAGGTCATAGAGGGCACGGATGGGAGCGTTGCAGGCCAGGAAGTTGTTGGGACGCGGACCGAAGCTGATGATCTTCAGATTCTGCAGACCCACGATGGCGCGGGCGATGGGCAGGAACTCGTGGATCATCTCAGCGCACTGCTCGGCAGTACCTACAGGCTCCTCGGGGATATAGGCGCGGGTCTTGCGCAGTGAGAGGGCGTGGCTGGCGTTCAGCATACCGCAGTAGGCGTCGCCACGACCGTCGATGAGGTCGTTCTGTGTCTCCTCGGCAGCAGCGCAGAACATGGCGGGACCGTCGAAGTACTTGGCGAGCATGGTCTCGGAGATCTCAGGACCGAAGTTGCCGAGATAGACGCACAGGGCGTTACAGCCGGCCTTCTTGATGTCCTCAAGAGCCTGCTGCATGTGGATCTCGCTCTCAACAATGCAGATGGGGCACTCGTAGATGCCCTCCTTGCCAAACTTCTTCTCATACGCGGCGATAACGGCCTTGCGGCGGTTGACTGCCAGTGACTCGGGGAAACAGTCGCGGCTCACGGCCACGATACCAATCTTGATTACAGGTACATTGTTCATATTCTAATAAGTTTAAAAAAGTAATGCTTAGTTCACAGGCTGCAAAGATAGGCATTTTTCTCGAAACCCACGTGTTATTTTGTATCAAAAACTTTATCATTTGTCTAAAATAAGCTTAAAAGCCGTCTCTGTTGGCGATTGGTAACCGTTGTGGGGGCAGGCAGAAAGTGTTTTTACCACATTCCCCAAGTCAACACATCCGCAGTCCGAACGATGTTGAGTTAACTCGATTTGTCGGTTGAGTTAACTCAACGGGACTTTTGAGTTAACTCGCGGTTTTCCCGGAGTGCGGAGGAAAACTTTTTCCAGTGCACTGGAAAAATATTTTGAGTACACTCAAAAAGAATGGGGTCCGACGGGCGACTTTCTCGAGTCAGGGCTTTGTGATGTCGTGGAGTTTTTGTACCTTTGTCGGCGAATTACTAATTATAATAGTTAATGCACTTATGAAGAAACTTCTATTTCCGATTATTATCGTTGTCGTTACTGTCCTGAGCGGCTGTACTAAAGACGATAGTGTTGTGACTTCGTCAGCCAAGAACTATCTGACGCTTTGGAATCCCTGTGAAGCAGTGACTGTTCTGCAGGAATATGTTGAAGATGTGACCAACCCCTCTTCCAAGAATTTCATCAAGCAGGAGGACCGCATTGCGACATTCGACATGGACGGCACCTTCGTGGGCGAGCTCTATCCGACTTATTTCGAGTACAACATGCTTGAGGAACGGGTGCTGGAGGACGCTTCGTATAAGGGCAAGGCGCCAGACGACGTGAAGGAGACGGCCCAGGAGATCAGGGACTTTGTCAGGAACGGCAAGGCGCTGCCGTCGCATTTCGACATGAAGCACGCACGGGCGGCAGCGAAGGCCTATGCCGGCATGACGCTGGCCGAGTTTGATGCCTATGTCAAGGCGTATGCCGCCAAGCAGGCCAACGGCTTCAAGGGCATGACCTACGGACAGAGCTTCTACAAGCCCATGCTGCAGGTGTTCGACTATCTGAAGGCCAACGGCTTTACCTTCTACGTTGTTTCGGGCTCCGACCGCTTTATCTGCAGGGCGCTGGTGGAGTCTATCGGCATCGAGCCGAACCGTGTGATCGGCATGGACGTGAAGCTCCGCTCTTCCAAGCAGGGCACGGAGGAAGGTGTGAACTACACGATGGGCAAGGAGGAAGACCTTATCCGCACGGATGAGCTTATCATCAAGAACCTGAAGACCAACAAGGTACTGCAGATCAGTCAGGAGATTGGCAAAGTGCCCGTCTTGTCGTTCGGAAACAGCGGTGGTGACAGTGCCATGCACAACTATTGCCTGAGTAATCCGAAATATAAGACGGCTGTCTTTATGCTGATTGCCGATGACGAAGCCAGAGACCATGCTAACAGGGAGAAGGCACTCAACTTAGGCAAGCAGTGGCGCGAGGCCGGCTATCATGTCATTTCGATGAGAGATGATTTCAAGACCATCTATGGCGATGGCGTCGAGAAGACAGACTTCACATTCAAATAAGACGATTGTTATCCATATAAATGAATGGTCCCCGCTGGTATGGCGGGGACCTTTCGTTTAGTTATGCAGGATAAGAGCGGATTGGGGACTGACGGTCAGCTTTGAACCGACAATCGTGCCCAGACCCCGTTCATCGATGAGACCATCGCGGCAGACCACCGTATAGTTGCCTTTAGGGATAGCCAGATCCTGCGCCTCGCGTGAAGCATTCAGGATGACGATGATGTCGCGCCAATCGTCTCTACCCGCATAGTTTTTCAACCGGAAGGCCATGACATGCTCTGGCTGGTCGATACGTCGGGCTGTCGGGCGCTTCACGGGCAGGAACTCAAGGTGCTTCCTGATAAGATCGGCATTGCCAAGACGGAAGGCGGGATGGTGCTTGCGCAACTGAATCAGGCCCTTATAGTATTGGAATACCTGCGGGTAGCGTTGCAGGTTATTCCAGTCGAGATGGTTGATGCTGTCGGGAGACTCAAAGCTGTTGTGCACCCCCTTTTTGTCACGCAGCAGTTCCTCTCCGCTGAGCATAAAGGGAACGCCCTGCGAGGTGAAGACTGCGGTCTGTGCCAGCAGGTCGAGACGAATCAGCTCTTCCTCGGTGATGCCTGGGATAGAGGCGCGCAGACGGTCGGTGAGGCACATGTCGTCGTGGCACGACACGTAGGAGATCATCTGTGTCGGTTCCAGGGCCCAAGGCTTCTGGGAGTAATTCACCTTGGTCATGTCAACCTGTGGGTGGGCGATGGCGCCAGCGATGCCGAACTTGATGGATTCGATCTCGTCCTTGCCACCAATCCAGCCTGTGACGGTATCGTCGGAGAACGGGCCGCGTAGGGCATCGCGTATCTCATCGCTGAAAGCGGCGATGCCTGGCATCTTATAGATGTTGGCCTTCATGCCGAGTTGCTCCAGCGGATAGGCACATGCACCAGCACTCCAGCCCTCGCCGTAGATGAAGATGGTGGGGTCGATGGCATCGACGGCCTTTCGGATCTCGTTCATCGTCTCGATGTCGTGTACACCCATGAGGTCGAAGCGGAAGCCGTCGATATGGTATTCGTTGATCCAGTACTTCACGCTCTCAAGCATGAACTGACGCATCATTGGCTTGTCGGAAGCCGTCTCGTTGCCACAGCCGGAGCCGTTGCTATATTGCCCGTCTGCCGTCTTGCGGTAGAAATAGTCGGGATAGGTGCGCTGGAAGTTGGAGTGCTCGATGTCGTAGGTATGGTTATATACCACGTCGAGGATGACGCGGATGCCGGCATCGTGGAGCGCCTTTACCATCTGTTTGAACTCGCGGATGCGTACTGCCGGCTGGTAGGGGTCGGTGGAGTAACCGCCTTCTGGAACGTTATAGTTCACGGGGTCGTAGCCCCAGTTGTACTTGTTGTCGGCAAGGCGGGTCTCGTCCACAGAGCCGTAATCATAACTGGGCAGGATATGGATGGCATTCACACCGAGTTCTTTCAGGTGGCTGATGGCCCATGGTTCCGTGAGGGCAAGGAACTTGCCTGGGTGTGCCGCATCCTTACGGGCAATCGAGAAATCGCGGTGGTGCATCTCGTAGATGACGAGGTCGGCAGGTGATTTCGTCACCGGGCGGCGGTCTTCGGTCCAGCCATCGGGATCGGTATCCTTCAGGTCGAGGATGCAGCCTTTCCGTCCGTTCACGCCGACGGCCTTGGCGAAGACGCCAGGGCACTCGCCCCGTCCCATGTCGAAGGTATAGAACCGGTCTTTGAGGTCGCCCTTGACGGTGGCGGTCCACAGGTCCTGACCAGTCTTCTGCAGTTTCACGGTCTTCATGGCCTTCTGGCTGTCGCCGTCCTTATAGAGCCGTAGCTGCACGCGCCGGGCCTCAGAGGGGGCGAAGAGCTTGAAGGTGGTGGCCTGTGGGGTGTAGGTCACCTCGTCGAAGTTGAAGTCTTGTGCCTGTATGGTTGTTGCAGCCATCGTGAGTATCGTTGCTATGATTAATCGCTTCATAAACTATAAACTCTAAACTATAAACCGTAAACCGTAAACTCTAAACCGTAAACTATTTTGCGAGGAGAGAGATGGCAAAGCCACCGCCAGGAGCCTCGGTGAGCTTGAGTGTATCACCAGCCTTGACCGTCTTCTTTGTGATGGTGTAGGCCTGCGGGTTCTTCTCATAGTGGGCATCCTTGGCATCGGCATAGATGGTGCAGTCGTACTTGCGGCCCTTGTCGAGGAAGTCGAGCTTGATGGTAGCTTTGTGGCCGTTTTCGTCGCACTTGCCGCCGATGAACCAGTTGTTGGTGCCCTTGGCCTTGCGCGCTACGGTGATATAGTCGCCGGGTTCTGCCTCCAGATACTTGGAATCGTCCCAGTCACAGGCCACATCGCGGATGAACTGGAAGGCGTCGTCGAACTTCTCGTAGTGCTCAGGCAGGTCGGCAGCCATCTGCAGCGGAGAATACATCGTCAGGTAGAGAGCCAGTGAGCCGGCAATCGTAATGCGTGCCCATGAGGTGTTGTCGCTCCATTCGCTCAGTTTCGTGACGAAGATACCTGGGGTGTAGTCCATTGGACCACCTTGCAAGCGGGTAAACGGCAGGATGCAGGTGTGGTCGGGATTAGAACCGCCGAAAGCCTCATACTCTGTACCACGGGCAGACTCTCCACCTACAAGGTTGGGCCAGGTGCGGCAAAGGCCGGTAGGACGGGTGGCCTCGTGGGAGTTCACCATGATATGGTGCTTGGCAGCCTCCTTGATGACATAGAGATAGTGGTTGTTCATCGACTGTGAGTAGTGATGGTCGCCGCGAGGGATGATATCACCCACATAACCTGTCTTCACAGCGTCGTAGCCGTATTTGTTCATCAGCTCGAAGGCTTCCTTGATATGACGTTCGTAGTTCTGTGTGGAACTGGAGGTCTCATGGTGCATCAGGATCTTCACACCCTTGGAATGGGCATAGTCGTTGAGCATCTTCAGGTCGAAGTCGGGGTAGGGGGTCACAAAGTCGAAGACATCGCGCTTCCACATGTTTGCCCAGTCCTCCCAACCGACGTTCCAACCTTCTACGAGAACCTCGTCGAGACCATTCTTGGCGGCGAAGTCGATATAGCGCTTCACCTTCTCGTTGTTGGCGGCATGACGACCGTTGGGCTTCACACTGTTCCAGTCGATCTGGTCGAGTTTGATGCTGGGGAAGTCGTTGGTATAGTTCCACGAGCTCTTGCCGACAATCATCTCCCACCATACGCCACAGTACTTTGTGGGATGGATCCATGAGGTGTCTTCAATCTTACATGGCTCGTTGAGGTTGAGGATGAGGTTAGAAGAGAGCATGTCACGGGCATCGTCGCTCACGATGACGGTGCGCCATGGTGTGGAGCAGGGCGTCTGCATACAGCCCTTCAGACCAGTCGCGTCGGGGGTCAGATGGCTGACGAAGGTGAAAGGCTTCGGTAGCGGGTAGTCGAGCGGCTTCGGATTGGGGGTATAGGCATTGCTACCGCCCTTGAGTTCTGTAGAGAGATGCTTGGTCTCGGCATCTACGAGTTCGAGATGCATCGTGGCATAATCCTGGCAAGCAGCCTCATGAATATTGATATAGAGACCGTCATCACTCTTCATCTGCAGTGAAGTCTGTACACCAGTCGGTGAGAAGGTGGCTACGGAGGAGTTACCCCAGTTGACGGCCTTGCCGAAGGTCTTGCGGATCTCCGAGAGCCGTGTCTGTTGTGTCATCTGCTCTTGTGTGTCATAGTCACCCGGAAGCCACCATGCCATGTGGTCGCCGGCCATCGCGAACTCGGTCATCTCCTCCTGGATGAGGAAGTAATTGAGTTCTTGCTGCTGTGGGAACTCGTAGCGGAAACCGATACCGTCATCAAACACACGGAAGATGAGGTTCATCACTCTGCGATGAGAAGACTGTTCCAGGTTCACGATGAGCTGTCTGTAGTGGTTACGAATGGTCTTCGTCTCGCCCCAGACGGGCTCCCAGGTCTCGTCTGCCTCGTCGATGGTGGTGTTCGCGATGTCGAAGCCGTCCATCAGGTCGGTCTCCTTGAGGCCTCTTGAGGCATGTTTGTCTTTGGCAAGTACCAGTCCGAGGTGTGAAGGTAGCACGACGGGACGGTCCTTGAAGGTCATTTCATAGGTAGGACGCCCCTGCTCGTCGAGCCAGAAATGCAACTTGACGTTCTCGTTGGGCGATGTCACTTCCAGTTTCGCCGATTCCTTGGCCATTGCCATCAATGGCAATACCATCAGGCATAATAACAGTAATTTTCTCATTTTCTTCCGCTTTGTATAATTAATGTGCTGATTTCGTCGTTGAGTTCATCGGCAGCCAATAGCTGTTCGATGGTGAGATGCATGCGATAACGCCAGTAGTGACGGGGATTGGCAGGAATATTGATGCGCTCGGCATTCTCGTCGGGAAGGCGCAGCTTCTCGTCGATACTCAGCCAGTCTTGGAAAGAGATGAGGCAGAGCATGGAGGGTGATGTCAGATGACGGCTCACGATATCCTTTGCCAGCCAGGCAGGCAGTGGGCGCGGTGCCTCACCACCGCGACGCAGCGTCGTGTTGAAGTAGGCCTGTGAGCGCTCCTCATCTTCGTCCCACCACTGGCGTAGGGTGGGCATGTCGTGGGTGGAGATGGTATCCACCGAGCGGTAGGGGTTGTGAGAGAGTTTGCCGAAACGTGTCGTCGGATCCTTTGGCATCGACTGAATCTCCAGCGAGAGGATGCGCAGTTCGTTCATTACCCAGGGCACGCAGTCGGGCACCATGCCGAGATCTTCAGCGCAGACAAGCATACGGGTGGCCTGTGTCAGTTTGGGCAGCTTCTTCATAGCCTCCGTGTACCAGAACTGGTTGTTACGACGGTAGAAGTAGTCGTTGTAGAGACGGTTGAAGACGAACTTGTCGTTGTCCCACAATGCCTGATAGATGAAGTCGTTTTGTACACCGATGCGTGGGTGGAACTTATCCTTATTCTTACGGTCGCGCACGAAGAGCACATCGCTGATCAGGGCATAGAGACCATCGCGGAGGTTGGCTAACTCTGCGGTGTCGTCGGCCTTGGCGGTGGCCTTGTACCATGCCTCTACCTTGCGCTGCGTGTCGTATGCGGGCTTCATGGCCCAGATGTCGTCGTGCTGGTGGTCGAGGAAGGTGTCCTTCACGTACTGTGCCTTCTCACCGAAGATCTTCTCCAGGGTCCAGTCGGCGATGAAAGGCTTGGTGAAGAGGTCCTCCTGGAACTGCAGGCCGTAGGCCTCGATCTCCTCACGCGTCATGCCGAGAGAAGGCGAGAACTGGCCGAGCAGACCGTGTACAGCATCGATGGGAATCTCCCAGATGCGGAAGAAACCGAGTACGTGGTCGATGCGATAGGCATCGAAATATTCAGCCATCTTGCGGAAACGGCGTACCCACCAGCTGCAGCCGTCTTCGAGCATAGCATCCCAGTTGTAGGTGGGGAAGCCCCAGTTCTGCCCGTTTACGGAGAAGGCATCGGGCGGTGCACCGGCCTGACCGTTCAGGTTGAAGTATTTCGGTTCTACCCAGGCCTCTACGCCGTCGCGGCTGATGCCGATGGGGATGTCGCCCTTCAGGATAACCTTATTCTTACGCGCGTAGTCGTGCGCGGCGCGCATCTGCCGGTCGAGGTTGAACTGTACGAAATACCAGAATGCCACTTCTTTGTATATCTTCGTGGTGGACTTTGACATGGCATCGCGTTCCTTGTCGGTGAATGTCTGATGGTCAGGCCACTCAGAGAATGTAGCGGTGCCGTAGAGATCGCGGTAGTGGGCAAAGGCAGCATAGGGCACAAGCCACTCTTTGTTCTGCTCGAAGAACTGCTTGAAGGCCTCGCTCTTCATCATCTTGCTGCCTTCCTGAGCATAGAGTTCGCGCAGATACTCCATCTTGGCATTGTTCACCCGCTCGTAGTCAATCTGCGGCAGGGCGTTCAGTTCTTTCTGCAGTCCGTCGTAGTAGGCCTTGCGTGCCTCGTCCTTGAGGGCGGGCAGTTGGCGCAAGTCGGTATATTGAGGATGCAAGGCATAGATGCTGATGGAGTTGTAAGGATAGGAATCCTGCCAGGTATGAGTGATGTTCGTATCGTTGATGGGGAGTACCTGCAGCACGCGCTGCTTGGTCTTGGCGCACCAGTCGATCATCAGCTTCAGGTCGCCGAAGTCACCCACGCCGAAGCTACCCTCGCTGCGGAGCGAGAAGATGGGGATCACCGTGCCGGCACCCTTCCAGGGATAGATGGGGAAATAGGCCTGCGACAGCTCATAGACCACCACCTCGCCGAGTTCAATCTGGGGCAGTGTGACGGTGCGGTTGGCACCGTTTTCCCATAGGGGTGTCACATCTTCCTCATCGTCGAGTGCAACGAACTTGAACTCGAGGGTCTCCGGCAGCGTGTCGGCATCGAGGCTGACGACCCACTCGTTGCTCTCGTGCTCTGTCATCTCCACGGCACGCTTGGCCTCCCAGTTGCCCAGTGCCTCACCGGCACCGATGACAGCCAGGCGCTCGTTGTAGCGCAACTGTGGTGCACGCACCTTCAGGCGTACCGTCTTGGCATAGTTGGTCTCTGCGCTCATGTTCCGCTGGCGAGCTGCTACACAGTCGGTAAAGGCAGAGGAGTACATAAAGGAGTCCTCCGGGATGTCAAGCCAGTGGTCATAGACGGTGTAACGCGTGCCTTTGGCGGCTGCAAACTCCAGCCGGTGTGGCATCACAAGCCACTCTGTGCGGCACAGTTGGTCACCGCGCATGACACAATAATAGTAGTCGATGTGTGTGCTGGTCTTCACGGCCTTGCTCAGTTCGCATGTCCAGTGGTAACCGTCGATGGTCCCCATCTTGTGCTGCTCCGTTTTTCCTTCGGATAAGATGTTCAGAACGAGTTCTTCGCCAAATGTGGTCTGATACTCCAGATTAAATCCAATTCTCATATCGTCGCTTTTAGTTATTTATCTTGTTGGGGCAAAATTACGAAATAATCCGCTCGGATGGTTGTTTTTCGTTAAGTTATTGACACATTAGGCGCGCAAACGATTGCATTTTGCAGAAGATGGTACAAATCATAAAAACTCTGAAACAAAATCCTTAGCATTTATCAGGAATGTTGTGTAACTTTGCAACCAGAAACTAATAAACCTGTGTGATATGAAAAAATTGTTATTGTCTATCTTGCTGTTGGCATCCGTCCAATGTGTGTGTATGGCTGAGGGCCATTTCGTTGTGAAAACCGTTGCACCGAATGCGGTACGCATCCGTTATGTGGCAGGTGCAGATACTGCGCAGTCACTCCCCGACTGGCTCTATGTGAAGCATGAGGCGGTGGTGAGTCATCAGATTCAGGTCAATACAGACGAGCAGCGGCGGACGGTGGAAGTGAAGGATGCCTCGGGTAAAGTCGTTTTCCGCGCCGTGAATCATCAACTTATTCCCGACACCATCGCAGGGGAGCCTACGCATTGTGCCACCCTTTCATTCACGTCGCCCGATGATGAATGCCTCTTCGGCTTGGGACAATTTCAGGATGGCTATAACAACGTGCGAGGCCTGTCGCGACGACTGACACAGGTAAACACGCAAATCAGTATCCCGATGCTCATCTCCAGCAAAGGCTATGGTGTGCTGTGGAACAATTATGGCCTAACGGAGTTCAACCCGTGCGATCATCGCGTCGCCCTCCTGCGTCAGACGGATAGCGGACAGCGCGAAGAGGTAAATGTCACCTCGACGGAGGGCGGCAAGAAGGAAATCCGTGAACGTCATATCTTCGAAACTTCCATCGACGTCGCGGAAGAGGGAGACTATGCCCTGCTGCTCGACGTAGGGCAGAAGATGGCTCGTCGCCATCATCTGACAATCGACGGAAAGACTGTCATCGACATGCAGAATCCTTGGCTGCCACCTACGGCTTCGGCCATCGCCCATCTTGCTGCGGGTCACCATCTCCTACAGGCAGAACTCACAAAAGACGACTCACCTATCTTATATTATAATAAGGTGAAGGCGCAGACAACGTTTCGTTCTCCAGTAGCTGAGGCTGTCGATTATACGGTTTTTCTCGGTACGCCTGACGAGATCATTGCTTCCTATCGCTATCTGACGGGTGAGGCGCCGTTAATGCCCCAGTGGGCGTTGGGCTATATCCACTGCCGCGAAAGGTTCCATTCCTCGGATGAGATTCTGCAGACTGCCAAGCGTTTCCGTGACGAACAGTTGCCGTTAAACCTCATCGTGCAGGACTGGCAGTATTGGGGTAAATACGGTTGGAACTCCATGCAGTTCGACGAGACTTACTATCCTGATCCGAAAGCCTTGACTGATAGTCTCCATGCGATGGATGTGCGTCTGATGCTCAGTGTGTGGTCGAAAATTGACAAACGTTCGGATGTGGGGCAACAGATGGAGCGCGATGCCTATTACATTCCAGGTACCGACTGGGTGGATTTCTTCAACCCCGATGCCGCTGCTGCCTATTGGAAACATTTCCGTGAGCGCCTCTTGCCGCTAGGTATCGATGCCTGGTGGCAGGATGCTACAGAGCCAGAGAATGATGACTTGGTAGGCCGTCGCGTCAATAATGGGCGCTGGGCTGGTGAAAGGGTGCGAAATGTCTATCCCTTGTTGGTTAACAAGACCGTTTATGAGGGCTTGGTTGAAGCTGGTGTCACGCCGATGATCCTCACACGATGCGGTTTCCCAGGCATTCAGCGTTACGGCTCAGCCTTGTGGAGTGGTGATGTGGGCAACGACTGGAAGGCGCTACGCTATCAGATTACCGCTGGCCTTGGAGTCCAGGCAGCAGGTATCCCTTGGTGGACCTACGATGCAGGCGGTTTCTTCAGACCTGCTAATCAGTATACGGATAGTGCTTATATAGAACGAATGCTGCGTTGGATAGAGGTTAGCGTCTATCTGCCCTTGATGCGTGTGCATGGCTATATGAGCAATACCGAGCCTTGGAACTACGGCCCCGAGGCTCAGGCAGTCATTGCTGCTTGTCTGCAACAGCGCCAGCAATTGCAGCCATACCTCCAGTGGTGTGCCAAGCAGGTCTCTGAGAAAGGTTATACGCTGATGCGCCCTTTGGTCTTTGACTTTGCCGACGACCCTGAGGCCCTGCATCAGGAGTGCGAATATATGTTCGGTCCGTCACTGCTCGTCAGTCCCGTCACTGCACCAGGCGTCACAGAGTGGCGTACCTATTTGCCGAAGAGCGAGGGCGGCTGGACCGACTATCGCACAAGTAAGCATTATGATGGCGGCCAGACCGTCACCATCCCTGTTGACAAGACCTTCATCCCAGTCTTTGTCAGAAACTCGGCAGCTACACTCTCTGGAGTATCTTTGCTGAAGTCAAGATAACCTCAAAACAGTTGGAATAAGAAGAGAGATCTAAAGAGTAAATATATTTCAAAAATAGTCTGTTTTCATGTCAATTTGAGGAATGGACGCTGATAATTTGTTCTAAAGAAAGTTCCAATTTTTTGGCAAAGTGTCACTATCTGTCTTAACTAAAAGATAATAAGCACGTTAGACATAGTGATACTTTTTCTTGAAGTGTCACTACTATTTTGCGATAGTAAAACAACTTGTTTTGCTGTGTAAAGTGGCACTTCTTCAGTGTTTAAAGGTACTTCCTTTCATACCAAAACAACTTGTTTTACTTTTTAAGCAGATATCTCTTTATGCCAAAGCCTGCAACTTTTATTGCGCTCCCTATGTCTATAAATCCAAGAAAATGGTATCTGGCTTATCTGGTTATGTTAATATATTTCAAAATAGTGATACTTAGTGTAACTTTGCAACAAAGTGTCACTGTGTATAAACTATTGAAATTCAGACGATTACGTCAAATAGTGATACTTTGAGTATTTTTTATGAAAAGAATAAATGGACTTCATTGTTCTCCAGAAGAGAATTGTGATTTTTTTCAAACCTATGCATCGTTTTTGCATAGGTTTTTTGTATCTTTGCACCATCAAAAGTAATAATGTATGGCAAAGAATACAGTAAATAAGTATGTTTGGCTGGTGGAAACCATCTATAAAGCTAAGAAGATCTCGTTCGAAGAGATCAACCGTCGTTGGATGGACAACGACATGAGTGAGGGCGATGCCCTTTCTATTAGAACATTCCATAAATGGCGCATTGCTATCGAAGAGATGTTTGGTCTCATCATTGAGAATGAACAGGGTGGACAGTATCGATACTATATTCAGAATGCAGACGAACTGAGAAGTGGCTCGATGCGTAGTTGGCTTTTCAATACGCTGACGGTTAGCAATCTGATGATGGATAGTGTGAGCATCAAGGATAAGGTGTTGTTTGAAGAGATCCCAGACGGAGAGCAGTATCTCCCTGATATTCTCGAAGCGCTGAAGAAGAATCTGGTTCTTGGAATGTCTTATCAGAGTTATATACGTGACGAAGCTAACACTTTCGAGGTGGAACCCTATTGCCTGAAAGCCTTTAAGCAACGCTGGTACTTAGTGGCCCGCAGCCCCTATTATGATAAAGTGATGATCTACGCTTTGGATAGGGTTAAATGGCTGGGACTAACTGATAAGGGTTTCAAATATCCTAAGAGCTTCAATGCAGAAGAATTCTTTGAAGACTGTTTTGGTATCATCGCAGACCATAATATCAAAGTCGAGACGGTTAAGTTCAAAGTGTCCGCAGGGCAGGCCAACTACCTCCGTAGCTTGACACTCCATCAGACACAAAGGGAGATTGAACGGACGGATGAATACAGCATCTTCACTGTCAGACTTCGCCCCACCTTCGATTTCCGTCAGGAGATTCTTTCGCAAGGCAGTGATATCGAAGTGTTAGAGCCCAAATGGTTTCGTGACGAGGTGGCTGAGATTTCCAAACACATGTGGAACAAATACAAGGATGACAAATGAAAGACTTTGCAGCAATAGACTTTGAGACTGCCAATAACGAGCGTACCAGTGTCTGCTCTGTTGGTGTGGTGATAGTGAGAAATGGTGAGATTGTGGATACCTTCTACTCTCTGATTCAGCCGGAGCCAAATTATTATAATTATTGGTGTAGTCAGGTGCATGGACTTACTCGCCAAGATACGGAGGAAGCTCCTGTATTCCCCAAAGTGTGGAAACAAATAGAGTCGCTTATTGAGGGATTGCCACTGGTGGCCCATAATAAGGCTTTTGATGAGAGTTGTCTGAAAGCCGTTTTCCGTTGTTACCAGATGGACTATCCGAATTATGAATTCTACTGCACTTGTATGGCATCTCGCAAAGCTTTTCCACAGACAGAGAACCACCAACTGCATACTATATCTAAACTCTGCGGTTATACACTTGAAAACCACCATCATGCCCTCGCTGATGCAGAGGCATGTGCTTGGATAGCAAGGGAGATATTGTAGATATCAACTTTTCAACCTCATATCATCATCTTCATTAAATAGATAAAAAACAATAATAAATAAGAATGTAATCATGAATAAAGATCAGAAAGATTTGCTGGATGTCGTTGTGGACTACACCTATGCACTCGACACGCTGGACAATTATGATTATCAGAGACTGATTATTGATGGTATTACCACAAAAGAGACTTTCCACGCTACTTACGAAAATGCAATGGAGGCTATTAATGGCTTGCGTGAGAAATTTGGTGGTTCAACGCTCTTTGGTAACGAGAAGGACGATTCTTTCAAGAGCAGTATTGGCCAGATCTATCAGACGTTTGGAGGCGAAGAACTCTATCCCAGTGTTGAGGAAAAGGCTGCTATGCTGCTTTATCTCGTCACAAAGAACCATTCGTTCAGTGATGGTAACAAGCGCATTGCAGCCACGTTGTTCTTGTGGTTCCTGAATAATAATGGTATTCTCTATCGTGCTGATGGCTCAAAACGGCTGGCAGATAATACCCTCGTCGCTCTGACTTTGATGATTGCAGAGAGCAAGACAGAGGAGAAAGATGTGATGGTAAAAGTGGTGGTGAATTTGATCAATCAGAAGAACTAGTTACGTCTTTTATCAACATATCTACACCACATTATTATACTCATAAAAGAATAAGAAAAGGAAATAATAATGATGTTTTTATAAGGTGTGCCCCAATACGGCGCACCTTTCTATTATCTTTGCATCGTGAACTATAAAGATGTAACGATATGACAGTATCAGAATTATTTAAGAAGTATGACTTTGAAAGCATACTACCGCATTTAGATCACCTCTTTATGGTGAATAGTGGGCGGCATTTCTCTGACGCGAGTATTGAGGTGTTCAGAGGTCTTTATAAAAAATGGACCGAGTGCGAGACAAAACCTACGAATCGCCATATCCGACTTGTATCTCGTTGGGAGCATACAAGTCCTTCCATTGATATGAATTGCCATGTTAAAGAGAAAAATGTTTTTTGCTACGCAGTAGCAGACCAGAAAGATATGATCGAGGTACTGGGCATGAAAGTGAGAGTAGATAAAGACGTTGAAATCAGCGAGGTGGAGTTGGCAGCTGGCCTCTTTTGGGAAATGACTTATTATGGTCCTAAAGAAAATGGATAGTTATACGAAATTATGTTAATACGCTCTATTGTTCAAAATAAAGTCGTATCTTTGTTGCACCTAAAACAAATAAGACATATGATAAATGGATTTAAGGTTATAACTCTCTGTGGAAGCACCCGTTTCAAGGATGAATTCCTGGAAGCGCAAAAGCGTCTGACACTTGAAGGCAACATTGTTATTTCTGTGGGACTGTTTGGACACTCTGGTGATGATGTGGTATGGACAGAGGGCGTGAAAGATATGTTGGATCGCCAGCATCTGGCAAAGATTGACTTGGCAGACGAAATCTATGTCATCAATGTGGATGGCTATATTGGTGATAGCACAAGACGAGAAATCGCCTATGCAGAATACAAAGGCAAGTCGATAACATACCTTGAAAGCTGCATAAAGCCCAGTCTTTATGACAACTATGCCGCACTTGGCGAACTTCACGATGCAGGAAGAATCTCTGATGAGGATTTTGAAAAGGCAGGACGCGACTTTGACGAAAAGCGTAAGGCGGCTATTGCAGAATATAATGCTTGCCAAGGTCCTTGGCCATATCAGTGGAAAAACATCGATGCTGTTGTTTGTGGGGTATTGCAGCAACATGGCATTGTTTCTATAGATTACCACGACATCAAAGACCTCTACGATGCAGATTGTGTATATGAAGCCCGCATAAAAGGAAGGGGAGCCGACATTGAAGAGCAACTTCAGAGTATCATTGACACTATCAGAAATGAATACTTGGCCCAACTACGTTCTTCAAAGATAGACGTTGTAACGTTATGCGGATCGTCAAATCCTTCAGGCTTACTTGAAAAACTTGCAGATTGCATGGATGGTTTGAATGTTGTTTGGCAGACAATAAAACTCTCTTCAGAAGGAAAAGAATTGGCATTGTCATTAATATACGTTTTATAATACTTAAACTTATCGTTATTATGGATATTCCAAATGAACTCAGGGTTTGGGCTGAACACGTTGTAAAAAAGTACGATCCTGTAGCAAAAACAGAAAATTCTTCGTATTATACCCAATCAAATTTGAAGATAATCAAGAGAAGCCCACAAGTTTTAATACTAGGAATTAATCCTGGGTCATCTGGCAATTATAAAGGAATTGATCCTGAAACTTTTTTAGGTGGTAATCCATCTTTCTCCCCAGATGTAAATTGGCATCTTTGGAAAGGATTAACTAAAATATTTAGGGCAGGTGGAATTGAGAAATTGCTAGAGAATGAAGAAGATTTTGTTTTCTCAAATATTTATCATTTTGATACCCCCAAAGCTAATCAATTATTAACCAAGATTAAAAATGATTATGAATATATTGAGCTTACAAAGGAGTTAATACAAAAACTTACTCCAACAATGGTTATTTGTTTGGGTAAAGACGACTGTATGCTGAAGCTCATTAATTCTCCCATGTCATTAATTGATGATGGAGAATTGTTGTATGGTGAAATCAATAACATACCTGTCTATGGTATACCACACACAAGCAAATATTACACAAATGAAGAAAGCACTATGTTGGGGAAAGTTCTCGCTTCATTGTACAAAAAAGAGATATTGCCAGAGAAATCAGAAATATCAAATAGGTTCAAAGATGTTATTAAGGTTTTTAAAGATAGGAAAGAACAAATTAAGCCTGAAAGAATTTTGAATTCAATGATAGAAGACTCTTTCAAGAAGTTCGTAGGAAAAGAACTTTGTGAAGATGGGAAATCGTATAAAATATCCCCTAATTTTATTGTTAGGGTGTCATCTGTACATAATGGTTTAGTAACGATTCGAGACTGTCAATTCAAAAACGGCTTAAACTATATTAAAGAACCGATTCATAATCAAGATGCAATCATTAGTCATCTAGAAAAAAAAGGGTATATTGTAAAAAGCGACGACCCAGAAAGGAAAACTTCTCTTGGTGATAAACCTTTTCGAAAATATGAGGAATGGAAACAAGGCCCTCAATATGTTGTTCTATCTATTTTGAAAGAAATCGACGAATTAGGGTCTGAACTTGAAGAAATTTTTAATAAGAAGGAGATGTAGCATAAACATGAGTCAAATTATGAGAGTATTTGCACATTATTATTCTGACGAAATAACAGGTATAGAATATCGTTGGAGGACATTACTTCAATTGGGTGATTCCTGGGATATTTGTGGAACAGTGGTAATGAAAAACCCAGGTTCGTCAAGACCGACATGCCCAATCAATGATAATGATAGCGAACTCCTTAGTCATCTAAAAAGATTCGACAATGCTAATAGTTATATAGGACATGGTTGGTATCATTTTAGTGTTGATAATACGATGGGGCTTGTTCGTAATTTAATTGAAGCATATCTGGTGGCACATAACAAGCCAGTAGAAGGAGTTATTCAAATATTCAACTTGTTTAATATTAGGGACGTTGATCTTAATAAGGGTTTAGAAAAGATAAAGGCTTCTCAAGGTGAGCCCATTTTAATGACCACAGATGATGACATAAACAATTTGGTTCCGCCTATTTATCTTGGATGGGGTAATCTTAAAAACAATAAACTCTTCAAAGGTTATGCTGAAAAGTTCTTTGAAAAGGTAAAACAGGATACTTCATATTTAGATAAAGATTATAATAAGAATCCATTTTATCATCCACAATACTTGCTGGTATATGGTAACAAGAGAGAAAAATGTAAAGAGGTATATTCAAAATTCATAAAATAACCAATCATTCTCATCAATATCTTTCAACCTCTGCCCCAAAACGGCAGGGGTTTCTTTTATCTTTGCACCATAAACGAAAAAGAAATATGAACTCGAATAGAAATCTGAATAGAAAAGATTGTCTTATAATGGTGTTGACAATCGTTATAATTTCCCTCGTCGCAATCATTTTATATGGCTTATTAATGAGGGCGCTTGATGGACGTGTGCTATTTCAACTATGTGTTGCAGTCTTGTTAAGTGTTTCTGCTATTGGCATAATGACGACTCTGTTATTATACTCCCAGCATAGACAATATGAGAAATGGGTAAGAGCACAAAGAATATTTATAGAAGAAGAGATCAGGGCCCAACGACTTCTTGAGTCTAAACAAAGACTGAAAGAAAAAGAAAGGCTCTTGGAATTTCTAAGAAAGTTATGTGATGCAGTTAAGGACCAGAATATCTTACCTGAATACATCTACAAGGAAATTACTAATGAATAATGACAAAATAACGGATTATGACATTCAAGGAATTATTAAACAGTGTTACTTTTGACGAGGTGGTGCCCTGTCTTTTGCAGATGTATCCAGATGCAGAGGGTAATCTGAAATGGTATAAGATTCATTTCGATATGTTGCGCCTGATGACACCAAAACATCATGATGATGCAAATTCTGACGTGTGCCATATCTCAATGAATAAATGGGACGAAGATAGTGAACCACATCTCGATGCTCACCCAATGGAGGGTGATTATTGGGAGCATTCACTGACAAAAGAAATCGTCATTGACCCTGAGGTCAAGGCTACCAATGCAGAGATTGCGGCTTGTTGCATCTGGCATACTTCATTCTATGGCTTTGTGAGAGAACAACAGGAGGAAGAATTCAGATTTTTCAAACTCGACAAATACCACAAAGATAGATGGGATGACTTTGTATATAATAAGGTGCGTGCAGAGAGGTATTTCTCCGTCATCCGCAGAAATGGTGGTTACATACCTTCTGTTAGAGAATTAGCGCCATCAAAGAAACAAGAATTGTTCAGCAAGGCCAAAGATTATTTCTGGTGTATCAGCGCTTCGATGAATAAGATTAAAAGGAAGAAGATGTTTCGCAGAGAGTTTATGGCACACTACTATGAGCGTATGGTAGCCATTAGCAAATTCATCGTCCAGGCCATTCCGGCTTTGAGTGATGAAAGAAACAATATGAGCATGGATCAATTATGCGGCCTGTTTCAGTCTGACTTGTTCAGTCCAGAAACTATTACATCGTATGCGGATGAGAATACCTATGGGGCCAAGTATCTTTGTGAATTGCTGGAGATGGAAGATATCAATACCAGGTTAGACAGAATGGTAGTGGTTCTAACCACTGGCGAATGGCACCAAGAACTGAATGAAGACGAACAACGCTTGTGCAAGCTCCTTATAGGCAATTGCAAATCGAGTGACATCCTTGTAGCCACAGATTCCTCATTGGGCAGGCAAGTCCACATCAACTATGCAACATTCAATTCAAAAAATCCATTAGTAAAACAAGTAATATGGGAAAAAAGAAAGTGAGAAATGATGACTATATTAATAGTTTTCCAATAAGTGAAGTCTGGGGGACTTATCACTATTTGGCACGAGAGATTGCTCCTCGATTGAAAGCTTTCAAGGCTCTTGATAAGCATGGATGGCCAGAAGATTTCGAGAATCAGGAGGATTGGTACAATGCCATTCAGAAGATGATCGATGCTTTTGAATTGGTGAAGGATTATTCCCCGTCTTATGAGGAAGATATACGGACTGTTGATCAAGGCGTGGAATTGTTCTGCAAGTATTATCGTGAATTGTCGGATTTACATTATTGATACTGTATGAAAAGGAAGAAGAAAGATGACTCCGCTGAGAAATGGAGTTATAAGAATGACTACCCCATAGAAGAGGTTTGGAACACTGACAACTATTTGGCTGGGGTGATTGCTGCTCGTTTAAAAGCATTCAAGGCTCTTGACAAGCATGGCTATTGTCCTGCGTTTAAGGGGATAGCAGAATGGAATAAGGCCATTCAGAAGATGATTGATGCGTTCGAGTTGCTGAAGCAGATTACATCATTCAGTAAGGAAGAAGAACAGACTATTGAGGAAGGATTGGATTTATTCCGCAAGCATTTCAGAAATTTATGGGATTAACATATGGAAAGAAAAGAATTTGAAATTGACATACTATGTGACTATAGTGTCAAGATGATCGAGAGAGAAATCATACAAGGGTATAATAATACACGTTGTTATGACTCAGATAATGGTTCGCTTTTATCCTTGCGTAAAAACATCATCAACAAGGAGCTGCTTGCTCACCAGAAGGATCTTTTACCAGATATTATTGCTTTCAATGACGCTCTTCGTGAGGCTCTTAATGAAATGTACGATCGCGCTCATCGTATCTGGGATAAGATGATAGACGCCATAGATGAGGGTGATGGCGAAGAAATGGAACTCACAGCTAAGTGTTATCTCGATACAGACTATCCGGCTTTACATCCTATACAGGGCGAAGACAGACAGGATTTGTGGTATGCGCTTTGTGATGGTAATCTAAATCCATTATACGCAGATGGCATATCTGTACTGACTCTGACGTTTCCACGAGATGAGGGTTGTACCTTTGATTCATTCATTGGAATGGATTGTCCGCCCCCTAATTGGAATGAGGGGCTTGATCCTGAGTTGACAAAGGACTTGCACCTCATCAGCCAGTTTCATAATCTTTTTCAGCACATGTTGTTTGCCATCACAGATTTTATCTATGTGAGAAAGTTCAAAACGGAAATTAAAGTTGAAATCATGAAGTAATTATGAGTCACAAAATGCTATCTAAAACACGGAGATATGGTGTTTTGGATTGTATTATCTTCACTCAAATTTGCTTTGGTGGGGAAAATGTGGGGAAAGATTTTGGTGTTTGGAAAACAAAAAAGTGCTGTAAGTTATTGCCTTACAGCACCTTGCTTTTCGTTGAGACCAGCTTTGCTAGTACCTGAAGTACCCAGAGCCGGGGTCGAACCGGCACGGGTTGCCCCACTGGTGTTTGAGACCAGCGCGTCTACCGATTCCGCCATCTGGGCATGTGTTGCGCGACTGTGTTCTCAACCGAAAGCGGGTGCAAAGGTAATATAAAAAATTGAAATACCAAAGGTTTCTGATAAAAAACTTAAAAATACTTGCAGATATCATGAATTTTGCGTACCTTCGCACACAGATAAATATTACTAAACGCAATCCATGGAAATATCCGAAATAAATAACTTCTGCGTGATACTTGCGGGAGGTCGTGGACGGAGGCTTTGGCCTGCGAGTCGTCATGAACATCCCAAGCAGTTTATGGATTTCTTCGGTACTGGCAGGACGATGCTGCAGGCAACGTTCGAACGATTCGCGAAGATACTGCCTAAGGAGAATATGTATGTATGTACGTGTAAGGAATACCTGGAGCTGGTGAAGGAACAACTGCCCGAGCTGCCGGAACCTAACATCATGCTGGAGCCCATTCACAGGAATACGGCGCCGAGTGTGGCTTGGGCCACGATGCGTATTCTGCAGCGTGACGCCAAAGCCAATATCGTCATCACGCCTTCAGACCAGCTGGTGCTCGACGAGCAGTCTTTCTTCCATAGCGTCGATGTTGGTATCGGCTATGTGACGGAGAACGACGTGCTGCTGGCGATGGGGGTGAAGCCGACAAGGCCCGAGCCCGGCTATGGCTATATCCAGCTGGGCGACCTGAGTTGCAAGCCGGAGGTGTTTAAGGTGAAGTCGTTTACGGAGAAACCGGAGCGCGATTTTGCCAAGATGTTTATGGAGAGTGGTGAGTTCTATTGGAACACAGGTATCTTTATCTCAAACGCCAAGCACTTGATTAAGACCTTTGAGCATATCTTCCCGGAGGTGCTCCGCAACCTGAAGGTTGAGCATCCTGACTACACACTGCGCGAGGAGCTGGACTATGTCGCGGAGAACTATCCCCGCTATCCCAATCTCTCACTCGACTATGCGATTCTGGAGCAGAGCAAAAACGTGTATGTGATGAAGTGTAACTTCGGTTGGGCCGACATGGGCACCTGGCATGCCATCTATGAGGCTATCAGCAAGGTGGAAGATGACAATGTCATCCTTGACTCGCATGTCGAGATGGAGGACTGCCGCAATAATATCATTATGCTACCAAAGGGCCGTCTGGGCGTGTTCAGCGGTCTGGAGGGCTATATCGTGGTAGAGCAGGATAATGTATTGCTGATATGCAAGAAGGGTGATTCCTCGGCACTGGTGAAGAAATATGCCAACGAGGTACAGATTAAATACGGTGATGAGTTTGTCTAAGCGACAAACTCATCACGTATCTTAGCTGCGATTTCCTTGAACTCTTCTTCGGAGAGCTTCAGCTTCTCCCGGCGGAAATCTACATCCTGTTCCGACTGCATCGGGATCAGGTGGATGTGGGCGTGAGGCACTTCGAGACCGAGCACCACTTCGGCGACTTTCTTGCAAGGGAAGGCAGCCTTGATGGCCTTGGCTACTTTCTTGGCAAACACTTGGAACTCGGCCAACTCATCATCGTCCATGTCGAAGATGTAATCTACTTCGCGGCGAGGGATCACAAGCGTGTGGCCCTTTACCAACGGATTGATATCGAGGAACGCATAGAATTTCTCATTCTCGGCGCACTTGTAGCTGGGTATCTCTCCAGCGGCAATCTTACTGAATATATCCATAATTATCCAACGGTGATTTTGTCAATACGCAGTTTAATGGCACCACGAGGAATCTTAACCTCTACCTCATCGCCGACCTTATGGTTCAGCAGTCCCTGGGCGATAGGGGTCTTAATGGAAATCTTTCCCTCGCGGAGGTTTGCTTCGCTCTCGCTGACGATGGTATAGGTCATCTTGGCCTTGTTCGTGAGATTGGTCATCTCCACCTTCGACAGGATCTGTACAGAGTCGGTGCTGAGGCGAGATGTATCGACCACCTTAGCCTCGGCGATGGTCAACTTCAAACGGTTGATCTTATCCTCCAAGTGAGCCTGAGCTTCCTTGGCAGCGTCATACTCGGAATTTTCGCTGAGGTCACCCTTCTCACGGGCCTCGGCGATGGCAGCAGAGGCCTTCGGGCGCTCAATGCTCTCCAACTGTTTCAGTTCGGCTACCAATTTGTCGTAGCCTTCTTGTGACATATAAGCCATAGTTATTCTTTTTTATTGTTTACTTGTTCTTGACCCTTAGACAGACATAAAACAAAGAATTCCGACAATGGTGTCGTGTCGGAATCCTTGATGCTAATATGTCGTATCCTTACTTTTCTGTTTGCAAAGGTAGGACTTTTTTCTGAACCAAACAAATTTTTCGTGGTAAAAATTGTCAATAGGTTCGTTTTGCCTTTGTCCAAAAGGTCTGGCAGATGGCGTAGAATAGTACGGCCGACACCCAACCTGCGAAAACGTCGATGAGGTAGTGGGCACGGATATAGACTGTAGCCAAGGTCATTAGGATGAAGAAGGGCAGGATAAAGAGTGTCAGTCTGCGGCTTCTGGCGCGCAAGGCCAGCAACATCAGCACGGTGCAGATACCTACATGGCTGCTAGGGAAGGCGGCCGTCGGGCGTTCGCCGGCAGTATGCCCGTCAACAAAACTCTGATAGAGGAATCCGTCGCTATTGCCGCCCATGGGGAGTGCCTCCATGTGCGTGACGAAATAGTCGTTCACGTTAGGGAATATACCGTTGGCGATATTATCCATGCCTACAGCCAGATAATAGTACTGTGGGCCTGTGACGGGCAGAAAGACGAAAACGAGGTAGTAGAGGAAGAAAGAACCCAGGATAACGAACACCGTGCGGTCGAACTCTGAGCTGCGGCGAAAGAAATAGTACAATGTCACAACGCCGACGAGCGGATAGTAGGCCATATAGCCCAGATACATCAGTTCACTGAACACTATGTTGGTGATATGCTGTGAGAAGAGTAGGGCAGGCTGACAGCCGAACACCGATTGTTCGTAACTGGCAAAGATATGGTCGAGATTGGGGAAGAGTTTGTTAAGCTCGTAGGTGTCGGGATACCACCAGGCGAGCAGCAACAGCTGGAGGCTGATACGGCAAAGATGGGTGAAGCGGCAAGGTATCATCCGATAGACGGCCCACATGGCACAGGTGAGAGCTACCACCCTGGCGCGTCCCCAAATGAGTGATTCGGGGTTCTGCAACTTGGTATAGCCGAAAAGGATTAATAACAAGGTCAATACCAGATAGCCCAAGATAAGCCACTCGACGGTGAGCAGCCCTTTGTGCGGCTTCTTCTCTATCTCAAATAAATATTTAAATCCTTTCAATGTTGTAAATGTTTAAAGCCATTTGTGGTCTTTATACCACTGAATCGTTGTCTTGACGCCTTCTTTCAGTTGGACCTTGGGCTCAAAGCCTAATTCGTGGCGGGTGGGTTCGATGTCGCATCGCCAATTACGCTGACGCAGTATGTTATACTTGTCGTTGTTCAGAGCAGTCACCTTGCCGGTCATGTGTCCGATGTATTCGCCGAAGAAAGTGACGACGCGCAGTACCCAGACGGGAGCAGTGATGCGCAGCCACCAAGGGCGGCCCAGCTCTTCGTGGATGAGGTCGCTGAAGGTGGTGCTCTGATAGACCTGTCCGTCGGAGAGGAAATATTTCCTACCAGTCTCACCCTTCTCTAAGGCGAGGAATACAGCCTGCACCACATCGGTGACATAGACGAACGTGATATCCTGGCGCTGGTAGCCAACAGCGAAGTCGATGTGTTGCTTGATGCTCTTGGCCATCATGAAATAATCCTTCTCACGAGGTCCATAGACACCTGTCGGCCTTAAAATAATATAAGGTAGGCGTGAGCCGATGGAGTCGATATACCTTTCTGCCTCCAGTTTGCTACGTCCATATTCTGTATTCGGTTTTGGGGTATCGTCTTCGCGAATCTCGTCGTAGGGCAGTTGTTCCTTGATGGCGCCGAAGACGCTGAGACTGCTTAGGAAGACAAATCGCTTCAAGGGCATCTGCAGATCCAGCAGGGCGTCGACAAGGTTCTTTGTCCCCTCTGTATTGATGCGGCGAAAATCCGCCTTGTTCAAGCATTTCGTTACGCCGGCGGCATGCACCACGTAGTCGAACTGATGAGGTCGCAGCTGCTCTATGAGTTGTGCCTTTGACGACAGATTCAATTCGATAAAGTGGATGCGCTCGTCCTGCAGGTACTCTTTAGAGCTGCTTTTGCGTACGGCAGCCCAAGTCTCGAAGCCTTGCTTGAGTGCTTCCTCCACGATAAATGAGCCTATGAATCCGCTGGCACCAGTGATTAATATCTTCATGTTTGTTAAATTTGGGTGCAAAGGTACATATTTTATTGAACACAAAGAAACGAAGGAACGAAGAATTAAGTTAAAAGAAGAAAAATCTTTGTGTCTTTGTGTCTTCGTGTTCTATTTTTTTATAACTTTGCAGAAACAATAAACAATAAGTCTATGGGAAAGAAGAAAGGTGGAAAACGTTTAGGGAAGAAGCAGGTCAGCGAGTTGCTGCAGAACCTCTTCCAGCATAATCCGAACGAGACCTTCACGTTCAAGCAGATATTCAAGGCATTGAAACTTGATACTCATCCGTTGAAGATGCTCGCCATCGACGTGATGGAGGAAATGGCATGGGATGATTTCCTCTCCAAGGTGAGCGACAACTCCTACCGGCTGAACCTGAAGACGCAGGTACAGGAGGGCGTATTCCGTCGCAAGTCTAATGGTCGTAACTCATTCCTGCCCGATGATGGTGGCACACCAGTATTTGTGGCAGAGCGCAACTCGATGTCGGCTCTGGACGGTGACCGCGTGAAAGTATCATACATGGCCCGTCGAGACAAACATATCAAAGAGGCGATGGTTATTGAAATCGTCAAGCGTGCCCATGATCAGATTGTTGGTAAGCTACGTGTGGAGAAAGATATGGCCTTCCTCGTACCGCTCGACAACACTTTCGTGCATGACATCATCATTCCCAAGCGCAAGCTGAAGGGTGGCAAGACCGATGACAAGGCGGTGGTGAAGGTGGTGCAGTGGCCCGATAATGAGCATAAGAACATTATTGGTTCTGTGGTGGATATTCTTGGAAAGACGGGTGACAACAATGCTGAGATGCACGCCATCCTCGCTCAATACAATCTACCCTATAAGTATCCGAAGAATGTGGAGGAGGCGGCCGAGAAGATTGATGCCACCATTACGCAGGAGGAGATCGACCGCCGTGAGGATTTCCGTGACGTGTTTACTTGTACCATCGACCCGAAGGATGCCAAGGACTTTGACGATGCCCTTAGTATACGTAAGTTGGATCATGGTTTGTGGGAAGTGGGCGTGCATATTGCCGATGTCTCGCATTATGTGAAGGAAGGCTCTGTCATCGACAAGGAGGCCTATGCTCGTGCTACGAGTATCTATCTCGTGGATCGCACCATCCCAATGCTGCCTGAGCGTCTTTGTAACTTCATTTGCTCGTTGCGACCAGACGAGGAGAAACTGTGCTATAGTGTGATCTTCCAGCTCGACGACGAGGCAAATATCAAGCATTGGCATCTGGCGCATACCGTCATCAGGAGCGATCGCCGCTATGCCTACGAGGAGGTGCAGCAGATATTGGAGGACAACGGCGTGAAGGACGGCACGGGCGAGCCGGCGCCACCAGCCACGAAGAAGAACCCATACAAGGGCGAGCATGCCACAGAACTGATAAAACTCGACGCCCTCGCCAAGAAACTGCGTGCCGCGCGTTTCAAGAACGGCAGCGTGAAGTTCGACCGTGAGGAACTGCATTTCGATATTGATGAGACGGGTAAGCCTGTTCGCGCCTATTTCAAGACCTCCAGGGATGCCAACAAGCTCATCGAGGAATTCATGCTGTTGGCCAACAAGACAGTGGCAGAATCGATAGGCCGGGTCAAGAAAGGTGTGAAGGCGAAGACACTGCCTTACCGTATCCACGACCAGCCAGACCCCACGAAACTGGAGAATCTGCGTCAGTTCGTGGCCAAGTTCGGTTATAAGGTGAAGACCAGCGGTACGAAAGGCGCCATCACCCGTTCGCTGAATGCGCTGATGGCAGATGCAGAGGGTACCCGTGAGCAGAATGCCATCGAGACAGTGGCGCTGCGGGCCATGATGAAGGCGAAGTACAGCGTGCATAACATCGGCCACTATGGTCTGGCTTTCGACTATTACACCCACTTCACCTCACCCATCCGCCGCTATCCCGACATGATGGTGCACCGTCTGCTGACGAAATATCAAGAGGGTGGTCGCTCGGCTAATAAAGAAAAGTACGAGGAGTATTGCGAGCACTGCAGCGATATGGAGCAGATCTCGCAGAACGCAGAGCGCGACTCTATCAAATATAAGATGGTGGAGTTTATGGCTGATAAGATAGGCAACACCTATGATGCCCATATCAGTGGTCTTACCTCCTACGGCATCTATGCTCAGATTGACGAGAACCACTGCGAGGGTATGATCCCCATCCGTGACCTTGGCAATGACTACTACGACTTCGACGAGAAGAACTTCGTCATCGTAGGCCGCCGTCATCACACGAAATACCAACTTGGTGATCCTATCCGCATTCAGGTGGCGCGGGCCAATATCGAGCGCAAACAACTCGACTTCACACTGGCTGATGATTGACGGAAATGTTAAAAATCATACCTTCAGAAGAAAAATCCCGATAATCCTTTGGTGGCTATCGGGATTTTTATTTATCTTTGCAGCCGCAAATTAATAAATCTATCACAAACAAAGTTTAATGCAACAAAGAAGAAAAACCAACAAACGTTTTGTCAGTCGTTGTGCGACACAACTGAAGATATAGCCTCAGGCTATGTCGTTGTGCTGTCATTCCGACTTCGCGAATGCGTATTGATGGGTGATCTTTGACTTATTGTTACAACTATGTCTTGTGATAGAGACTTCCAAGAAGTTTCTATGAAGCTCACTGGGCAGTGGCCTCGGCCTTGCCCAAATACCTCTTGCGCCCCTTTGCTAAGGGGTTATGTGACCGATTTATTACTATGTTTCAAATTCCTTTTATGAAAGACAAGAAATTAGAGAAGCTCAATAATGAGCTGGCAGATGATGAATTTGAGAGATTGCTCCAGGAGTATCTTGACGAGTCGCTTGACTCAGATGATACCCTGGATGAGACCGAAAACCTTGATGATGACACAGATGAAAAGAAACTAGACAAGGCTGTGATGAAATTGAAGGAAAACGCCAAGAAGAAAAAGTCGGAGGAGAGGGTGTGCATCTCACCAATAGCCCTCTCCATCGCGATTCGCAAAGACTGTGACAAGACTTGCTACTGTGATGGTTCCGTTACCGTCCGTATTGCTACAAACGATGAGGTGATGCCCGATCTTGATCGCTTCAAATGCTACGTCTATACAGAGGACTATTACCTGATGTGCTCCAATATAGACGACTGTAACGTCCAGCGTGATGACAACGAACTAACCTACGAGATGGCCTGCAAACATATCTGGTTGCCTGGCAAGTATATGCTGCTGGCTGTTGACGGATATGTGGATAATGCATCTGTGCGGATGGATTTCTTGGTTGATGATGATCTCGCCGTCCATTGTGAAGAAGCTAACTATGTTCCGCTCTGTGGTATCGACGATGTGCTGGCTCTTTGTCTCAGCCGTATGAAGACGTGGCATCAACTGGCTGTTCTTCCAGGAGCTATCAACATGCGGCGGAAGATTCTGGAGTATCGGCGGTTCTCGCTTTACAATGATGTGAGGAAGGAGATGGAAGTCGAGCCGCTTGAAGGGAATTACAATTTCCTGTTCTGCACCCGTAACGAGGACTTTACCGAGGAGGTGATCAAAAACTTCAGTGTTCAGATAGGTATTAGTAAATCACTGGAGTACATCGACTGTTCGACGTTGTACGATGCGACCTGCAACAATCCTTACGAGCATCTTTACGACCAACTATCCTCACTCCCAGACAAGATAACCTGTCTGACGCATCTGGGTGCCCTCCTTTCTTCTGGTGGCAAGACCATCGTGAAACGTATCCTGGATACGGTGAAAGCGTCGGAACCTCAAGGCCTGCTCTGGCTCTGCGGAACCCAGCAGGAGATAACAACGCTGCTGGAGCAGTTTCCGTCGATGAAGGATTTCTTCACCAGTGAAAGTTGGATCATGCAGGAACCCTATACCGCCTTCGAGCTGATACAGGCCTTCTTCTGTCAATTGGAGAAGGAACATCTGATACCATCAAAAGAGGTGATGGACCAGGTTTCAAAGACCATCATCAAAGGAGGAAGGCAGGATACTCTCCCAGATTGGTCGCTCAGCGACATCCGACGGATGATAGCAGAGAATATCCGTCCTCGCTATGTGCGGCGGGCGATAGAGATGATGGGGGAGGAGATTCCGTTCCTTGAACTGGAGGATATCGACACCAGTCTGCTTGTTCCCTCTTCCGATACGTTTGAAAGGTGTCTTAACGACTTGAAGGAGATGGTAGGACTCGACGAGGTGAAGCAAGGCATCATTACGATGGCCAACAATACCCGTTTCTATACGAAGCGTCGTCGGCAAGGGCTGCATAATTCTTGTAATGTGGCTTACCATTGTATTTTTACAGGTAATCCTGGTACCGGCAAGACTACCGTTGCCCGGCAGCTGGGCCGCCTTTATCACTCGCTGGGTCTGCTCTCTCGTGGTGAGGTCATCGCCGTTGACCGTACGCGTCTTGTGGGCCGTTATATCGGTGAGACGGAAGAGAATATGAAGGCTGTGCTCGAAGAAGCCCGTGGCAACGTGCTCTTCATCGATGAGGCCTACAACCTCTACGACGGCTCTGGCGATCGCAAGGACTTCGGTGCCCGTGTTCTCGATTCGCTGCTCACCGTGCTTTCTCAGCCCAATCCCGACATGCTCATCGTCTTTGCTGGCTATGAGAAGGAGATGGATGCCATGCTCAATACCAACCCAGGACTGACAGGGCGCTTTCCCTACAAGTACCGTTTCGCCGACTATAATGCCGACCAACTGATGGAGATTGCCTTCCGCCTGCTGCGCCGCGATGACTATATCCTGAGTGATGAGGCGACCTCACTGCTCCGCGATTCAGTCATCCAGACCTTGAGTCAGCGCACGCCGAATTTCGGCAATGCCCGATGGATGGAGCAATACATCCGCAATGGTATTATCCCGGCAATGGCAGACCGCCTCGCTACTTCAGGTTCCGATGACTATCAGCACATCGAAGCCTCTGATGTTCAAAGGGCATATGAGAAATTCAATCCAATGGCCACAGAACTGAAGCCCCGCCGCAAGGTGGGCTTCGGCCTCTGAGGCAGCCCAATCAGATATGATTTGTCGAAATTTCTGATTTTGTTGTTCGTATTTACGGAAAATGTACTATCTTTGCAGCGTCATAAACGGTAATCATGATTAGATATACCAAGAAAGAGGAGATATGGAATGCCTCGTCGCATGGTGGGGGAATCCTGTTGGGGGTGGTGTTCGGCATCATCTTCCTGATATGGTGTTTCAGGAGCGACAACGACTGGGCGAGGGTGGGGGTAATCCTCTATCTCTTCGGAATGTTGGGTTCCTATGTTGCCTCGACGCTCTATCATTCCATCAAGCACCACTCGAAATGGAAGGAACGCCTGCGCAAGTGGGACCATGCAGCTATCTACTGGCATATTGCCGGCTCGTATTCGCCGTTGACATTGGTGGCTCTGCGCGAACAGGGCTACTGGGGCTGGAGTCTTTTTATTTTCGTGTGGACCTGTGCGCTGGCGGGTACGATAGTCAGTTTTATCAGACTGAAGGAGCACTCCAACTTGGAGACGTTCTGCTTCGTAGGTATGGGGCTGAGCGTGCTTGTGGCCTTTAAGCCGCTGATCAACTCAGTACCTGCTGCTGCTTTTATCTGGATCGTCGCTGAGGGCGTCAGCTATATCACGGGAGCCGTATTCTATTCGCTGAACAAGACGAAGTATATGCACTCCGTGTTCCACTTCTTTGTTCTCGCTGGCTCCGTCTGTCATATCATCGCCGTCTGGGATGTGCTGATGGCATATCTGTAGATTTGCCATTGAAATGGCGAAGTTACTCGGTTTCGGCAAAAAAAAGAATAAAATCTTTTGTTTTGCTCTCAACTTTTCGTAACTTTGCACGCAAATTTGCAAATTTAACAAGATTATGGCTTATACACGTTTGACGGCTGCTGAGGCAGCAGCCCTGATTAAGAATGGCGATCACATCGCCATGAGTGGCTTTACACCTGCTGGTGTGGCTAAGGCAACTACCAAGGAACTGGCCAAGCTCGCTGTGGCTGAGCATGAGGCTGGCCGTGAGTTCAAGGTGGCAATTTTTACGGGTGCTTCTACAGGACAGAGTACCGATGGTGACTTGGCTAATGCACAGGCAATCCTCTATCGTGCTCCCTACACGACGAATCCCGATTTCCGTAAGCATGTGAATCTGGGTGAGATTCCCTACAACGACCTGCACCTGAGCCACATGGCACAGGAGCTGCGCTATGGTTTCTATGGTCCATTGGACTGGGCTATCCTCGAGGTGTGTGACATCGAGGAGGTGGGCAACGACTATCATGTCTATCTGACTGCTGCCGGTGGTATCTCTCCGACAGCCGCCCGTCTGGCCAAGCACGTGATTCTGGAGCTCAACTCGTTCCATAATCCTAATGCGAAGTTCATTCATGATGTGTATGAGCCGCTGGATCCTCCTTACCGCAAGGCTATTCCCATCGAGCATGTTGGTGACCGTATTGGCAAACCTTATGTGTCGATTCCTAAGGACAAAGTGGTAGGTGTTGTGGAGTGCAATATTCCTGATGAGGCTCGTGCCTTCAAGGACAGCGACCCTGTAACGGATAAGATCGGTTTCCTGACAGCAGAGTTCCTCGTAGAGGAGATGCACAAGGGTCGTATTCCCAAGGAGTTCCTGCCCCTGCAGAGTGGTGTGGGTTCTACGGCCAACGCCATCCTCGGTGCCCTGGGTGCCGATAAGCACGTGCCCGACTTCAATATCTATACGGAGGTGATTCAGAACTCAGTGATTGAGATGATGCTCAACGGCCGCGTGAAGGATGCTTCAGCTTGTTCTCTGACGGTTTCTAACGAGTGTCTGATGGATGTCTATGACAACATGGACTACATGAAGAATCACCTGACACTGCGCCAGAGTGAAATCTCCAACTCGCCTGAGATTATCCGTCGCTTAGGTGTGATCGCCATCAATACGGCGATTGAGGCTGACCTCTATGGCAATGTGAACTCTACCCATATCAGTGGTGTGAAGATGATGAACGGTATCGGCGGTTCTGGTGACTTCATCCGCAACGCGTACCTTTCTATATTTACATGTCCTTCAGTGGCCAAGGGCGGTGTGATTTCTTCGATCGTACCTTTCGTAAGCCATCAGGACTCTTCAGAGCACGACGTGAATATCATCGTGACTGAGCAGGGTGTGGCCGACTTGCGTGGCAAGAGTCCTGCACAGCGTGCTGAGTGCATCATCGAGAACTGTGCTCATCCCGACTACAAGCAGTTGCTTTGGGATTACCTGAAGATCTCGAAGATGGGTCAGACCCGTCATAACCTGACTGCTGCCTTCGCTATGCACGACACGCTGGCTCGCAAGGGTGACATGAAGCTGACAGACTTCTCTGAATATACGAAATAAAAAAATGGGGCAAGCACCCCATTTTTTTTATTGCCTCTGTTCTCTGTTTAGAGGGGATAGTCCTCAAAAGCGTAGAGCACGGTGGAGAGATAGCGTTCGCCTGTATCTGGCAACAGGGCGACAATCTTCTTACCCTTGTTCTCTGGACGCTTGGCTATCTGGATGGCTGCAAAGAGCGCTGCACCAGCAGAGATACCAACGAGCAGACCTTCAGACTGGGCTATCTCACGGCCTGTACGGATGGCATCGTCGTTTTCTACGTCAAAGACCTCGTCGATAACGTCTGAGTTATAGGTCTTGGGGATGAAACCTGCACCAATACCCTGAATCTTGTGAGGGCCGCTGGGCTGTCCGTTCAGAACGGCACTCGACTTAGGCTCAACGGCAATAATCTTTACGTTGGGGTTCTGTTCCTTCAGATACTTACCTGTGCCGCTGATGGTACCACCAGTACCTACACCACCCACGAAGATATCCACCTGACCATCCGTGTCGCGCCAGATCTCAGGACCTGTGGTCTCATAGTGCTTGGCGGGATTAGCTGCATTCTCGAACTGCTGCAGAATGACTGCTCCGGGAATGGAGTCACGCAGTTCCTCAGCAGCGCGGATGGCACCTGGCATGCCGTCTTTACCAGAGGTGAGGCGAACCTCGGCGCCATAGGCCTTTACGAGATTACGTCGCTCGACGCTCATGGTTTCAGGCATGGTAAGGATAAGACGGTAGCCCTTGACGGCAGAAACCAGTGCCAGTCCTACGCCCGTATTTCCGCTGGTGGGTTCGATGATGGTGGCGCCAGGCTTCAGAATGCCCTTGGCCTCAGCATCCTCGATCATCGCCAAGGCGATACGATCCTTCACGCTGCCGCCAGGATTAAAAAACTCTACTTTGGCAATTACCGGGGTCTCAAGACCCTTTGCCTGTGAATACTTGTTGAGCTCCAGAAGAGGAGTGTTACCGATAAGCTCGGTGAGCTGTTTTGCAATCTTTGTCATAAGTCTTATCCTTTTATAAAATTAATAATGTAATAACCTTCTTTAGGTGCAAGGACAGTGCAAGCCGAATGCAATCGAGCGTGCTCGAATTGCTGAGGCGCCGCCTATACTCGCGATGTGATGTAATCACAGCGCAAAGGTACGGCGTTTTTTCCACTCCCACAATACCTCGGGCATGTTATTCGCATACCACAAACATGGTATTTTGCTATAAATCGCGGTCGACCATCGCCGTTACGCACGAATCCGACCATACATTCTCGGCCGTTTCCACCATATCTATAATCGTATAGATGGGCAGAATGACACCCAGGATGGCGACGGGAGCGCCAATGCCCGACATCAGCGAGAGGGTGAGGAAATAGCAGCCCATGGGCACACCTGCATTGCCTACAGCAGAGATGACGGAGATGAGTATCCACAAGAGAATGGTTGTCCATGTGATCGGTGTGCCGCCATTCTGCATCACGAAGAGCGATGTCACCAAGATAAAGGCTGCGCAGCCGTTCATATTGATCGTGGTGCAGATGGGCAGCACGAAGCGGGCGATATTCTTCTTGACCCCCAGACGATTCTCGGCGGTATCCATCGTCACGGGCAGCGTGGCAGCACTGCTCTTGGTGAAGAGAGCCATCAGCACGGCAGGCATCATACGGCCCAGCACATGGACGGGGTTCAGTCCTCGTGCCAGCAGGAACAGCGGCAATACGACGAAGAACTGTATTACATTGCCACCCAGCACCACCAGCACATACTTGCCGATGCTGTCGGCTACGACACCTGCCGACACCTGTGCCGACAGTTGGGCTGAGAAAGCCACGATGCCCAGGGGCAGCGTCCAGATGAGACCGCGAATCAGCAGGAAGAGCAGTTCCTGAAGTCCCAACAACCCTTTCACGACGACAGCCTTATTCTCGGATTCAGGCAACTTCGACAGTCCGATGCCGATGGCAAAGGCCAACAGCAACAGCGAGAGCACATTGCCTTCGAGGAATGGCTTCACGACGTTATTGGGTATCAGACTGATCAGATGACTATAATAAGAGAGGTGGGGCGCATCGGCGACAGCCTCCCTACCCTGTCCGATAGCCTCAGCAGGCAGATTGCCAGGAGCCGCCAACACATAGAGCACTGCTCCCACAGCCGCCGCCGCAAAGGTCGTCAGAAGGGTGTAAGTCAGCGTACGCCCGAAAATCTTGCCTGAGCCCTGGGCTCCGAAAGTGGCAAATGTCGTGATGACCGCCAGCACAATCGTCGGCACAGCCAGCAACTGGAACAGCCTCGTATAGACCACTGCCACAAACTCCATCGTCTGGTCGAGCCAGTGCAGGCCCAACAATCCTAATATCGCACCCACTACGAGTGCTGCTATCCATAATATCGTCTTCGTCATAATCTTTTGTTTCTTAAGTTTTCGGGTGCAAAGGTACAAACAAATAGGGGAACAGGAAATACCAACATGAGGGTATTTTGCAAAAAAGTGTATACGATTGGCGATTAGTTCTAAAATTAGTCGTAACTTTGCAGCCTAAATAATGACAATATGGCATTCACACAAGCAATCTTCCGCAGGGCGGAACTTCTGTTGGGCGATGAGGCGATGAACTGCATCGGTGAGAAACGCGTCATCATCTTTGGTGTAGGCGGCGTAGGTTCATGGTGCGCCGAGAGTCTGGTACGCAGCGGCATCCGACAGTTGACGATTGTGGACTCAGACCGCGTGTGCATCACCAACATCAATCGCCAGCTGATGGCGACCACGAAGACCGTGGGACAGGTGAAGGTGGACGCCCTGAAGGAGCGTCTGCTCAGCATCAACCCTCACTCCGAGATTACGGCCCTGCAGCAGATTTTTTCTGAAGAAACGGCTGACAGTTTCGGGCTCGACAGCTATGATTATATCATCGACGCTATCGATTCATTGAAAGACAAAGCAACACTCATTCTCCTGGCTTGCCGTACGAAAGCCAAGCTTTTTTCATCAATGGGTGCAGCGTTGAAACTCGACCCTACCCGCATCAAAGTGACGGAGTTTTGGAAGGTGCAGGGCGATCCGTTGGCACGTGCGCTGAGAAAGAAATTTAAATCGCAGAAGCAGTTCCCAAAGCGTAAATTCCAGTGTGTCTATAGCGATGAACTATTGGAAAACAAAGGCCATAATGCTACTTGCGGTACCGAACAATGCATGTGTCCCAAAGCGAAAAATGGTCCAGGCGACCAAAGTCTCCTGAACCATGAATGGTGTTCTTCGAAAGCCCAGATCAACGGCACCCTTGCTCACATCACCGCCATCTTTGGTTTTATGTTGGCAGGTTTAGTCATTCAAGATGCCACAACATTTTAATCCTCTTTCACAATAGGATAGAGTTCGATGAACTCACCTTGATGGTTTTGCCCGTCGTTGATGAGTTCGGCAAACTTCTGACCTACGGTTTCGATGTCGTGGAAACCTGGGAGGGACATATTGCCATTCAGATCAGTGGTTGTGGGGCCTGGGTGAACGGAGAAGATCTCCACTGGTGTATTGCTCTGCTGGAACTCAATGGCCATCACACCCATCATGGCATTTTGGGCAGCCTTGCTGGTGACGTAGGCCAGCGGATGCCAATAGGGACTGATCTCTGAGGGGACGGTGATGTTGGCTATACGACCGCTGTTCTTGGCAATCAGCGGAATCAGCGCTTTGGTGAGCGCAAAGGTGCCGATGAAATTCACATCGAGCGTCTCGCGGATAACGCTGATCTCCGTATGCTCACTATCCACACTCATGTCTCCTGGTATGCCTGCATTATTCACGAGCAGGGATAACTCAGGATACTTCTCTTTGATTTCCTGAACGGCCTTATCGATGCTGGCAAGATCTTTCAATTCGATATTCACCCAACCAAGCACCTCGACATTCTGAGACTTCAATTCCTCAATGGCTTTTGAAGCACGCTGTTCATCACGTGCGCCGATTATCACCTGCCAATCACTGAGTCCCAGATGCTTGGCAATTCCAAATCCGATGCCTTTGTTGGCACCTGTTACTAAAGCAATCTTTTTTCCCATTTCTTCTAGTTTTAATGTTTTGCGTGTGCAAAGGTACACTATTCCTTGGAATTATACGAAGAATAGCTTAGGAATTTACAGATGTATCTCCTTATCCACCACCTCACCGTTCAGAATCTTGAAGGAATTCAATTTCGGTTCTCCATCAAGCAACGAGAGGATGGCATAACGGATGGTAGGGTCGTTAGCCAGACGCAGATCTTCTTGCGAGGGGCGCGAGGGAGAAGCCGGATGACTATGCCAGTTGGCGAGAATCTTCAAGCCTTTACTTCGTGCATATCGCAATGCCGTAAACTGGTCCTTTGGCGCAAACGAGAAATGCTCTGGCGAGTGGTCGATATTCTCCATCCAATAGTGCTCTGTCACCACATCACCCTCAGGACTGCTGGTGCCCAGCAGGTAGCCGCACGTCTCGTTGGGTGCGTCCTGCTGAGCCTGGCTGATTAATTCATCAATGATTTCTTGTGGTATCTTCATCTTATAAAATGTTCAATGTTTTAAGTCACAGGCGGCCTGCTCGTAATCTATCAGATGGTCGATGGTGGGATTAGTCCCGCAGATGGCGCACGAGTCACGATGACGGACTGGCACCGTGCGGAACTGCATGGTCTTGGCATCAAACGTCAGCAGACGGTTCGTCAGCAGTTCACCAATACCCGTAAAGTACTTCAGTGTCTCTGCCGCCTGAATCGTACCCAGCATGCCAGCAATGGCCCCCAGTACCCCAGCCTGAGAACAAGTTGGCACAGCACCCACTGGGGGCGGTTCCTTAAACATACAACGGTAGCAGGCCGTGCCGGGCAGGTGGGTGAACGTCTGGCCGTTGAAGCGCAGGATGCCTCCATGCGAGAAGGGCTTACCTGCCATCACACACGCATCGTTGATGAGGAACTTCACAGGGAAGTTGTCCGTTCCATCCACGATGAAGTCGTACTCCTTAATGATATCGAGAGCGTTCGATGAGTCGAGAAACTTATAGTAGGTTTCAACTTTTACATCGGGGTTGATGGCCTTGATTTTCTCCTCGGCACTCTTCACCTTCGGCACGCCCACATCCTTTGTAAAGTGGATGACCTGGCGCTGCAGATTGGAGAGATCCACCACGTCGGCATCCACGATGCCAATCGTGCCGATGCCTGCTGCAGCGAGGTAGAGCGACACGGGAGCTCCCAGACCGCCTGCACCCACCACGAGTACACGCGCGTTCATTATCTTCTCTTGTCCCTCGACACCCACATCCTGTAACAGTATATGTCGCGAGTATCGCTGTATCTGTTCTTCAGTAAAGTCTATCATAGCGCTCCTCCTCCCATGAAATAGAGGAAATCGACCTTGTCGCCTTCCTTGATCTGGATACTATCCCAGTCTTCGCGCTCAGCAAACTCCTCGTTCACCTGCACGCTGACCATCTCAGGGTTCTCTACCAGCAACTGCTTGATCAGTTCACTCACATTGAGCGGCAGGTTTACTTCCTGCGCGTCTCCATTTACATAAATCTTTGCCATAATTTTACACGTTTGAGTCTGGGTGCAAAGGTACGGTGATTTCTCCATTGCGACAATCCCACAGGGATGGTAAATCGCATACCACATCAAGGGTATGCGAAATGCCACGTATGGGTGATTGTGGGAGCGCCAAAACTGCCGTACCTTTGCACCCAGACTCAAATGCATTTAATTATGGCAGAACAAAAGAAACTAAGCATTATCGCCTTCAGTGGTGATTTCGACAAACTGACGGCAGTATTTACATTAGGTACGGGCGCGGCTGCAGTGGGATATGAAGTGAATATCTTCTTTACCTTCTGGGGACTCGACGCTATCAAACAGAAACAGGGACGAAGCTTTACCGGCGGCAATTGGCTGACGAAGCTCTTCGGCTTTATGATGGGCGGACTGAAAGTCACTCCCACAAGTCGCTTTAACTTCCTTGGTGCGGGTCCCAAGATCTTCCGCTACCTGATGCGCAAGAATAATGTGGCAACCCTCGAAGAACTTGTTGAGGCTGCCAAAGTCCTTGGCATCAATCTCTACGCCTGTGAGATGGCGATGCACGTGCTCGGCCTGAAGAAAGAGGATTTTATTCCTGAGGTAAAAGACGTGCTCGGCGTGGCTACATTCCTGAACCTCTCGGAAGGTGGACAGACGTTGTTTATCTAAAGGTAAAAAAGTAAAAAGGTAAAAAAGTAAAAAGGTAAAAAGGTAAGAATATGGCAACAAAGGTATTAGACATTACGAAGGAGCACTGCCCGATGACCTTCGTCAAAACCAAGATTGAGCTGGCGAAGCTACAGCCGGGCGATATCCTCGAAGTTCTGCTTGCAGAGGGTGAACCTCTCGACAATGTGCCTCGCAATGCGAGAGAACAGGGATATCATGTGCTTTCTGTAGAGCATGTGGAAGGCACCACACATAAAGTAACGATTAAAAAGTAAAAAGGTAAAATAGTAAAAACATTAAAAACTCAAACGATTATGGCAGAATCAAATTTACAGCGCAGTGTGACCACTGCTACCGCTAGAAAACTGGCAACAACCACCAAGACCGCCCCTCAGATGGGCTCTATCACCCCAAGACTTCTGTTGAAACTCCTGCCTTGGGTACAAGTCAGCGGTGGTACTTTCCGCGTAAACCGCACGAAAGTAGAACTCCGTAAGAACGACCGCCTGCCCATCCAGTACGTGAATGGTGTACCGTCATTCACGGCGAAGAACCTGAAGGCAATACCTCTGTTCTCTGAATTCGACGACGAGATACTGAACCGTCTGGTAAGTTCGTTCGAGACGAAAGAGGTGGATGTTGATAAATTCTTCGTGGAAGAGGGCAAGGACAAACAGCGTTTCTTCATCGTGGCCAGCGGTCAGGCTGAGGTCATCAGCAAAGGGCCTCATGGCGAAGACCTGCGGATCGCACTCTTGGGCGACGGCGAATACTTCGGTGAGGCTGATCTACTCGACGAGCAGGAATCTACCGTCTCTGTTCGTGCTATTACACCCACCGTTTTCCTCGGTCTGAAACTGAAGGAATTGATCAAGTTCATCAAGGAGGTGCCTGACTTCCGCGATACGTTCGAAAAAGCCGTTGATAAGCAGCTGCGCCTGAAGGCCTCTGTCAACGACAACGGTGAGAAGCACATCGATCTGGTGAGCGGTCATGAGGAGGATAACATCATCCCCGAGACCTATATCGACTACGAGGAGAATCCTACGGAATACTCTCTGAATACGCTGCAGACAGTAGTCCGTGTGCATACCCGCGTCAGCGACCTCTACAATAATCCCTACAACCAGCTCGAGGAGCAGCTGCGCCTCAGCATCGAGAGCATCAAGGAGCGCCAGGAGTGGGAACTCATCAACAACAAGAAGTTCGGTCTGCTGGCCGCCGCTAACCCCGCCTACCGTATTACCACACGTTATGGTGCACCCACACCCGATGACCTCGACGAACTATTGAGTCTTGTCTGGAAGGAGCCCGCTTTCTTCGTGGCGCATCCTCGTGCCATCGCAGCCTTCGAGCGTGAATGTACCTGGCGAGGCGTGCCGCCTGTAACTACTGACCTCTTTGGTACGAAGGTCATTCTGTGGCGCGGTGTGCCCCTGATTCCATCAGACAAAGTAGAGGTGGAAGGTCAGTATCTGACAGGACGCGGTGTTGGTACCACGAAGATCATCCTCGTACGTACTGGTGAGCAGAACCAAGGTGTCATCGGCTTGCATCAGAGTGGTATCCCCGGTGAGATTGCTCCTTCGCTCTCAGCCCGCCTGATGGGTCTTGATAAGTTTGGTGTGGCGTCATATCTGCTCACGAAATACTTCTCACTGGCAGCCCTCACCGACGATGCCATCGCCGTACTTGAAAACGTAGAGGTGGGCTACTATCACGATTATCAGCACAGAAATAAAGTTGAGAAATAAATGATCAATATATCAGAACTAAATAGTTTTCCTGCACAGGACGGCGGATCGCTGGCTATGCTGAAGGAAATCGCACAAAGATACTGCCCTGAGGAATTGCAGGCTGAACGGAAAGCGATACTGCCTGACGAACAGCTGAACCTCAGCGAGCTGGAAGCTGGATTCAGACAGCTTCTGGCTGGGGGCAGTGGCTATGGCGAACTTCCTTACCTCGGAGATACAGATGCTCAGACGAAGACCATTCCTCATGAGGACGGTTTCGGCATCGGCATCCCTGAGACGCAGAAACTGCGCAATCTCCACTACGAAGAGGCCGATACCCTGAACTCAGAGCAGATCAAGAAGGACTTTCCGGTACTGCAGCAGAAGGTGAACGGTCACGACCTCGTGTGGCTCGACAATGGGGCTACCACACAGAAGCCCATCCAGGTGATCGACAAGATATCGGATTATTACAAGAACTATAATTCGAATATCCATCGTGGTGCCCACACGCTAGCGGCTCGTGCGACGGATGCCTACGAGGAAGCCCGTGAGAAAGTTCAGCGGTTCATCAATGCCGCCACCAGCGAGGAGATCATCTTCGTGCGCGGCACCACTGAGGGCATCAACCTCGTGGCACAGACCTACGGACGACAGTTCCTGACACCTGGTGATGAAGTCATCGTCTCAGAGCTCGACCATCATGCCAACATTGTACCTTGGCAGCGCGTTGCTCAGGAGAGAGGTGCCACCTTGCGCGCTATCCCTACAGATAAAAACGGTGACTTGGTACTCTCTGAGTTCGAGCGACTCATCACGCCCCGCACGCGTTTCGTCTCCGTAGGCCATGTCAACAACACCTTCGGCACTATCAATGATGTGCGACGAATCATCGACATTGCCCACTCGCACAACATTCCTGTGCTCATCGATGGTGCTCAGTCGATAGCCCATACGCCTGTGGATGTGCAACAACTCGGTGCTGACTTCTTCGTGTTCAGTGGTCATAAGATCTACGGACCAAATGGTATCGGTGTGGTCTATGGGCGCAAGGACCTGCTCGACAAGATGCAGCCTTGGCAGGGTGGTGGTAACATGATCAAGGATGTGACCATCGAGCGCACGGAGTATAATGTGCCACCAGCACGTTTCGAGGCCGGAACGCCCAATGTGGCTGATGCCATCGGACTGGGTGCTGCCCTCGACTACGTGAGCCATCTGGGCATACGCAACATCGAAGCGCATGAGCATCGGCTGACGGAATATGCCCGCGAACAACTCGCCCAGATTCCTGGTCTGACGCTCATCGGCAATCCCAAGAACCGCGTGTCAGTCGTGAGCTTCGTGCTCGACGGCATCCCCGTTCCAGAAACAGGTACATTATTAGATAAGGAGGGCATCGCAGTGCGTGCAGGTCACCACTGCGCTCAGCCCGCCCTCCGGGCCCTGGGTTATGAGATGAGTGTACGCCCGACCTTTGCACTTTATAATACCCGCGAGGATGTAGATAAACTCGTCATCGCAGTTAAGAAAATCATAGGACGATAATGCAGTACGAAACGAAAATACTGACAACGAAGTATCAGAAACCTGATGCTTACGGGGCACTATCGATGCCCGTTTACTATACGGCGGCGTTTGAGTTTGAGTCTGCCAAGGCCATGGGCGACGCATTTTGCGGTCGTTCCATGGCCCCGTCGTATGCCCGTATTGCCAATCCCACGACCACCTATCTGGAGGAACGGGTGCGGCAATTGACGGGTGCGGCGAGTGTGACGGCGCTCAACACAGGTATGACAGCCATTCACTACGCCTTGACGGCAGTCAGTGCTACAGGTCTCAACATCGTGGCGTCGAAGCATCTATTTGGCAACAGCGTCTCGCTGATTCGCGACACCTTGGGCACGTTTGGCGTGGAACCGCGCTTTGTCGATTTCACGAAACCAGAAGAGGTGGAGGCACAGATCGACGACAAAACTTGCGCCTTGTTTTTCGAGATTATCACCAATCCGCAGCTCTTTGTGGCTGATATCCGGAAGTTAGCCGACATCGCCCACAAGGCTGGTGTACCCTTGATCGCTGATACGACCATCGTGCCCTTCTCCACATTCCGGGCTGTTGACTTCGGTGTGGATATCGAAGTGGTATCGAGTACGAAGTATATCTCTGGAGGCGGCACAGGACTCGGTGGACTGCTCATCGACTACGGACGTTTTGATTGGAGTCAGTCGCCCTCCCCAGCTTTACAGGCACGCACGAAGCGCGTTGGTAAGAAGCAGGCTTTCACGGCTCGTGTCAAAACAGAACTCGTGACCAATCTTGGTGGACTGATGACGCCCCAGGTGGCCTATATGGAGACCCTCGGCCTCGATACGCTCGACATCCGCTTCCGCCGGCAAGCTGAGACCACCTTGTGGCTCGCTCAGCAGTGTCAGAAGTTGCCAGAGATAAAACGCGTGAACTATACAGGTCTCGAGGATAACCCTTTCTACAGACTCTCTAAGGTGCAGTTCGGCCCGTTGCCTGGTGCTGTCTTTACCATCGACCTCGAATCGAAGGAGGCCGCATGGGCCTTCATCGACAAGCTCCAGACGATACGACGCGCTACGAACCTGTTTGATCGCAAGTCGCTGGCCATCCATCCGGCCTCCACGATCTTCGGTCTCTTCACAGCCGAGCAGTGTGCAGAGATGTCTGTCCTCGATACGACGGTACGATTAAGCATCGGTCTCGAAGCCGGCATCGATTTGCTGGAGGATATCAAGACAGCGGTTAAGTGAGATCACCAATCGTAATCCTCTACATAACTGTCGAATATCACCTCCTCCGTCCATCCGTTGTCGTGAAACAACTTGCGGATCTTCTCTTGCAAAGCAGGCGGAATGAGGCGCGAGCCATTGCGATACTCGAAATAATAAGTACGGTTGGTTAGGTGAATGATGCCATTGCGAACTGCGGGCTCCAGTCGTTTGGGCATATCGCCTGTAAAGGTGTGAGTCATACCTTTGGCGAAGCGTATCTTCTGGTCGCAGCGATACATCGGACAGTCGGCAGTCGCCACACCCTCGAAGTGCGGATTCACACACCTGTAGGAACTGTAGGTGTGAGGCATCTGCTGTCCTACGAGCCATCGCAGACACTGGGTGCGCAACGGACACGTATCGGCATAACAAACCGTGTAGCCTTCCTTGGCTTTCTCAATCAATAATTCTTTTGCTATATTCATGATCTATTAGTTTTGATGGGTTTTCGTTCAGATGGGGTTAACCTCACTCAGATCTCTTGAAACGCCTTTCTACAAAGGGCTGGAGGCGAGTGAGGTTGAGCGTTTTAACCTCACTTGAACCTCACCTGAACCTCACCTGAACCTCACTTGAATCTCATGCAGCCTTGAGTGGAATCACCTTATAGTGGGCCACATGACCACAATCGGTACTCTCGAAACCAAGTGTCCGCATAGCCTTGCCCAGATACACCTTCGTGCCGTGAGTAGCCTTGACTGACGGATACTCTTTGGTGATAATCTCCAAGAGCCGCTCACAATTCATCGACTGTGCCAATTCGCCAGGTTCTGGCTTACGGAAGCAGTTGCGGACGATGTCTGCAATATCCTTCTGTTCCAGATAGTTCTGGTTCAGCTGCTGGATACGGGCTACTTCATCGTTGTTAAACCAATAGGGCGACTTCTGCACCCTCAGCTCATAGAGCACCTGCGCATACAGCTGGTCGTAGTCAATCTCACCCGTATTGTCGATGTATTTACCCTCAGGAATCGTCATGCAGATGTATCGGCGTGAACCAGTGACATCTGTTAGCGGATGTGGATTGTTGGTCGTAGCCACAAACGAGGCATAGCGAGGTCGGTCTTCCTGGGAGGCACCATAGATGGGGCGTCCGTTCACCTTGCTCTTGCTCAGCGTCTGCTTCAGCGAAGCGTGTTGACTGGGACGGATGGCATCCAGCTCATCGATGTTCACCAGCAGGTTGTTGGTTAGTGCCATCTCCTTATCGAACTTGTTCGACAGGTTCAGATGATCCAGATAGTACTCACGCAGATGTGGAGGCAGCAGGCGCACAAAGAACGTTGTCTTACCACAACCTTGAGCGCCAATCAGCGTAGGCACGCACTCATTACCATGAATGGTGTCCATCTGAAGCCAGTGAGCCACAGCTGATCGCAGCCAGGTGGCCAGATAGCCCGTCAACTCTGAGTCAACCCCAGGCAGACGATTGAAGAGTCTTGCCACATGATTCTCGCCATTCCATTTGGGCAGATGCTCCAGATAGTCGGCGATAGGGTCAAAGATGTCAATCTCGTCAGAGTTGACATACTCCACGATATCCGACTTTGGTGAGCCGCTCTCACAGACACACTCACGCTTAGCTCGGATGATGATACTGTTGAGAGCACTCTGTGTCAAAGGTTTCCACAGAGGCGCTTGTCCCTCCGCAGGTGTCACAGCATATTCCACCTTGCCGTTCAGTACGTTTCGGCGGAAGAGATAATGAGTGATGAGGTACAGCTCAGTCGCGAGCATTCCCTCCTGAGAGGCTCCAAGAGTCTCTCCGTTAATGAGAAAATTTGGTGTCATAAAAAGATTTTTAAGTTAGATTTATATAGCTTCTTTTCCTTAATTCATATTCCTTTCTTTTTCGGTTTGCAAAGGTACAACATTTTTTTTGAACTAGCAAATCTTTCCCCCCAAAAAAGCACGTTCTGAATTGTTAAAATGCACATTTTCAAACATCCCTTTATACCTTAATATATTAAGTGAGGCTCGAGTGAGTTTGAAGTGAGTTTGAAGTGAGGTAAGAGTGAGGTTCAGGTGAGGTTGAAGTGAGGTTAAAGCTTCCAACCTCACTCGCTCCAATCCCTTTCTACAAAGGCTTTTCAGCCCTCCAAGTGAGGTTAACCCCAAAAATCGAAAAAGTCCATCGAATACTCGCGCATCATCAAGAACTTGCTTACGCATCATCAAGAGCTCACTTTCGCTTCATTAAGTGCCAGTCTTCTCTCATTAAGAGCTATTCTTTCCTCATTAAGCGCTAGTTTTCGCCTCATAAAAGGTTCGCTTTCCGTCCGATTACTGCGAACTGTCAGTCCGACGGCTTCGGACTCCCAGTCCGTAACCCGCGAACTCCCAGTCCGACAGGACGGACTGTGCCAGAAAAGAATCCCCGACAATCAACAATGATCGTCGGGAATCTAAGATGTTCATATGGTACACTCAAAGAAGGCCGTTCATTCTTAGCCATTGCTTCCCTTTTGGGGTAAGGCAATATAGCAAGAATAGAATGCAGGGAATGCCAATAAATATAAATGCAAGATAAACTCCCATATTGCTCTTAATTAATTTTGTAATTTACACCATCATATGTAAAGTAAACTACTGCAAAATAATCATTATAAATGCCATTAAAAGTAATAGATTTGGTTTGTCCTTTTTTAAGCAAGACAGAAGTATTATCCGTACCAACGATGCGCCCAGATGAATGTAGTTCGACTTTATCAATCATAATGTCAACAGGAGATTCATTGTAAATGGAAACATCAGTAAAGTTTCCTAAGGATGTTATGGCAATTCCATAAGAAACACCGATACAATCTATAATATCTTTTACATTGACAGAACAAAGAGATTCATATCCAAGTTCGTTAGAGGCTTTTATTATGCAAGTTCCTTTTGATACTGCTTTAATTTTGCCTGTGTTGTCAACTGTGGCTATTCCTTCATTTGAACTACTCCAAATGACATCCTTTTCTTTCGAATAGCCAATCCTTTTGCACTGGATACTTGTTTCTTGCCCAGTTAATAAAACTAATGATGACTCAGTAAGACCAAAATCATAATATTGATTAATTGCAATCCTTTCCAATAGGTCTTCTTCTTTATTCTCAATATTAATCATCCCCTTTCTGTTCTTCTCGGAAAGTATTGTTATAGGCTGTATTGAAATTGTCAATGTTTCGTTAGATTTTTTTTTGCATGAGAACCAGTCTCCATCGCACCGAATTGTATAATCAGTATTAGACTTGATAGATATGTTAAAATCTCCACCTCTTTCATCTGGTAAGTCTATTTCTTTTTTATCTAAAACTATTTCAGTCTTACCTCGTTGAATGACGTGGACAACAACTTTATGCTTTTCATCTGTTTTTTGAGTATATATATCTAATTGACGAATAACAATATCGCCTTCTCTACTGTCATAAGAAGGATTACTATCAACAGTCGCATAGAAGAAATCAGAATTTGGTTTGGAGTATAGATGAATCCACTCAGGCATTGTACATTGATCTTTAATCCATTCATCAGTCATAAAAGGACTTGAATATTTCATTCCACAATGAATATTGTATACCTTAATAATGCTATCATCATCAAGAGTTACTCCTTTACCTTTGATATTCCAATTTGAAGAAGAACGTAAACTTATTGCAAATATATCCTGCTCAACAGGTTCAATATATTTATTCTTTTCATCATTATCATTGCCTCCACAAGATGAGCTAGATGCCCCTAACAGGAATAGTAAAAAATAAACAGACAAATACCTTAATTGCATATTCGATTTATTTGTGCTATCAGTTCCCAAGATGAATAGCGGGTTAGTAGATTTAAGAAACGTGGGACTATTGAATACTATCAGACCGAGGTTCTGGACTACCTACCAATGGATAATAAACAACAGTGCCCACGATCTGATAAATTATGCCCAAAAGGGTACAATAATCAACACGTGAGCCTATTGCTACTCTCCCCATTGGTCGAAATTGTCCAGATTTCAGTACTGGGATAAGCATCAATCGCTCTTTTTACTAAGTTGAGCCATTATAACGCACTCCTACACGTAGGGTACTTGAAACTCAGTGGCAAATATAAGAATATTATTTCACATAGCAATGATTTTCTTCAAAAAACTGCATTTTGACCATCATTTTTAATAAAAACTACATACAAAGATAAAAAAAAGAGATAGAGGTCTGCACCCCTATACCTAAATTATATATTGAAATCTTTCTTGATTCGTTGTACTGTTGATATACCCTTTCCTGTCAGCGTTGCAAAAGTCCTGATACTGTGGCCTCGCTTTAGATATGAGATAGTTCTTCTTTCGGATTGCAGTTGTAAATATAGGGAATGTTTCTGAAATAATGAAGTATTTCCTTTATTTTTTTTGTAATTGTCATCAAAACAATTGGTAGATTGGGTGAAAAGCGTTATCTTTGCAACCACTAAATCGCATACTATGTTAGAAGATAAAATATTTGAAGACGAGATATTAGAAGTCGAACCAGAGCAGGATTGGCTTGTGGCTGAGGCCCCGTCAAGGGATATTTCTGAGCAATTGGCAGACTTGCATTCCTTGAAGGGTGCAGGGTTTATCAGTATGCTGAAAGAGATAACCCTGCAAAGAGCCTTTAGTCCCCTTGAGGGTGAAAATAATATCTATACTACAGGTAGCACGAAGGAAGATGACTATGAAAATCTGCTGAATGCTGCCCGCAAAGCCGTCGTACATGGTTACAAAGTGTTTATCTTACCCAATCCCAAGGGTATCAGAACTGCAGATTTCATCTTTGAACGCAAGGGCGTGTACAGACTATATGACCTTAAGACAGTCTCAGGCAAAAATTCTGTAGATAACAGATTGAAAGAGTCAATAGGTCAAAGCAATAGAATCATTTTAAATATGGCTGTAGATTATAGCCCTCGTCACTTGGCTATGGCTATCAAACGATACTTTGAGCTAAATCAGAATGCATTGGAGGTTCTGATTTTCAAGGGGAGCAAAATCATCTCTATTATTCGAAAAGATACCGAATCTTTCGTTTTCATCAGGAACTTTATGATGAAATACTAAACAATTAAAGAGCCACTTAAAAGTGACTCTTTAAAAATGGGCAGTATCGATAAAGCCTTACCCCTCGCGGAATCTCATACTTTTCAGCATCAGAAATTTACCGGATAGCCAAACATACATTTGACGGTGCAAAGATATGAATAAGTTAGCAAACTACCAAATAAATCGATACTTATTTTAGTTTCGTTCCAAAATCAAGGGGCAGGTGATTGATTTTTGAAATCAGTGACCTGTCTCTGATCTCGCGGTTTTAGATATAGAATTCTGACGAATCCACTAAGCCTGCTCGGAGGGCGTATTTGATGACTTCGTGGGCTGTGTTCACACCCAGTTTGCGGAAGATGTTCTTGCGATGGGTGGTGATGGTGTGGACACTAGAGAACCGCTCGTTGGCAATCTCCTTCGTGGTCTTTCCCTGAGCGATAGCCCTCACAATCTCCGTCTCTGTCTCCGTCAGGATGCTGGGTTGGCTCTCTTCTTCCTGTTGCTGATTGATGATTGCTTCCAGCGCCCGCTGACTGATGAAGCGCGTATAACGGCTCACCGCATCAAGTGCATCGCGCAGATCCTTCAAAGGACCGTCCTTGAAGACGATGCTGAACTGGTGGGAGGCATAGACCACCCGACGCAGGAACTGAGGGGTCAGTTCATCGCTGATGAGTATCCACTGCGACAGCGCGAAACGTTCAGCGACAATCAGAAGCTGATCCTCATCGGCAAAGTCGAACAGCGTGTAGTCGAGTAGTACGACGGCATTCTCATGCGCCTTCAACTTCTCCACGAGTCCTGCCTTATCGCTGACCTTGTAAATGTCGTGGTCACCTCTCGACAGGATGAGACTCTCCAGTGCGAAGCGGGTCAGTTCCTGATTGTCTGCTAAGATAAATTTTCCCATCGTCGATATATTTTTTCGTCGGCAAAGGTACGAACAAAATATTAGATTTTATCAAATGCCTGCGACAAATCGTCGATAATGTCGTCAATATGCTCTGTGCCGATGCTCAGACGGATGGTCGAGGGCGTGATATGCTGCTCAGCAAGTTCCTCGGGTGAGAGCTGTGAGTGGGTGGTGGTGTAGGGGTGGATCACCAGACTCTTCACGTCGGCCACGTTAGCCAGCAGTGAGAAGATCTGCAGGGCATCGATGAACTTCCAGGCCTCTTCCTGTCCGCCTTTGATCTCGAAGGTGAAGATAGAGCCGCCACCGTTGGGGAAGTACTTCTTGTAGAGCTCATGGTCGGGATGGCTGGAGAGGGCAGGGTGGTTCACTTTGGCCACCTTCGGATGGTTGGCGAGGAAGTCAACCACTTTCAGCGCATTCTCCACGTGACGCTCCACGCGCAGGCTCAGCGTCTCAACACCCTGCAGCAAGATGAAGGCATTGAAGGGAGAGATCGCTGCACCAGTATCACGCAGGATGACGGCACGGATACGGGTGACGTAAGCAGCAGCACCTACGGCGTCAGCGAAGACGATGCCATGATAGGAGGGATCGGGCTTGGCAAGTGTGGGGAACTTGTCGTTCTGTTTCCAGTCGAACTTACCGCCATCCACGATGACACCACCCAGAGAACTGCCGTGACCACCGAGGAACTTAGTAGCTGAATGTACTACGATATCTGCGCCATGCTCCAGCGGACGAATCAGATAAGGTGTGCCGAACGTATTGTCAACGATGAAGGGGATGCCGTGCTTGTGGGCTACGGCGGCCACCCCTTCGAGGTTGAGCACGTCGCTGTTGGGGTTGCCGAATGTCTCGGCATATACTACCTTTGTGTTGGGTTTGATGGCTGCCTCAAGGGCTTCGAGGTCGTTTACATTGATAATTGTGTTGCTGATGCCTTGCGTAGCGAGTGTGTGGGTGATGAGATTGTAGCTTCCGCCATAGAGGTTGTCGGCAGCCACGATATGATCGCCAGCCTGCACGATGTTCTGCAGGGCATAGGTGACGGCGGCAGCACCAGAGGCGACAGCCAATCCGGCCACACCACCCTCAAGGGCAGCGACACGATCCTCAAACACGCCCTGCGTCGAGTTGGTCAAGCGACCATAGATATTACCTGCATCGCGGAGACCGAAACGATCGGCAGCGTGCTGGGAGTTGTGAAACACATACGATGTGGTCTGATAGATGGGCACGGCACGTGCGTCAGTTGCGGGGTCTGCCTGTTCCTGGCCTACATGAAGTTGTAAAGTCTCAAAACGATAATTCTTCTTACTCATAATCTTATCCTTTCTTTTTTATTTGTTAATATTAATTTTTCGACTGCAAAGGTACGGCGATTGGAGAAATCCTCCAAATTTCTTGCGTAATTCAGAAAATATACCTAATTTTGCAGCGCAGGAAGAAAATCTTCCTAAAACGGCTCCTCCAAAGCCGTTCAATCAGAATATAATTCTTTTCACTTATGACAGAAAGACTCGACGAGACTGATTTACAGATACTTAAGACGCTTCAGAAGAATGCAAAACTCACCACAAAGGAGCTGGCAGATGCCGTTCATCTCACTCCCACGCCTGTCTTCGAGCGCCAGAAGCGACTTGAGCGCCAGGGGTATATCAAGAAGTATATTGCCGTGCTCGACTCTGAGAAGCTCAACCTCGGCCTGCAGGTGTTCTGCAAGGTGAAGCTCAAGCAGATCAACCACGAGATTGCCGATGCCTTCGTGCGCCGCATCCAGCGCATCCCGGAGGTCACGGAGTGCTACAACACCTCGGGTGCATACGACTATTTATTGAAAGTACGTGCGCGTGATATGAAGCAGTATCAGGAGTTTGTACTCAACAAGTTGGGCGAGATCGAGATGATGGCTTCGATAGAGAGTACCTTCGTGATGAGTGAGGTCAAACAGACTTATGGTATCAACATTTAGGCCAAAAAATTTGGTTTTTTACTCGCTTAATCGTACCTTTGCAGTCAAAATTGGAAATTATGGAATCAAAATTAGTTATTTACAATACGCTGACGCGTCAGAAGGAGCGTTTCGAGCCCCTTCATGCGCCCAATGTGGGCATGTATGTGTGCGGTCCGACAGTCTATGGTGATCCCCATCTCGGACATGCCCGTCCCGCCATCACCTTCGACCTCGTGTTCCGCTATTTGAAGCACCTGGGTTATAAAGTAAGATACGTGCGTAATATCACTGATGTAGGTCACCTTGAGCACGATGCCGATGAGGGTGAGGACAAGATTGCCAAGAAAGCCCGTCTGGAGCAGTTGGAGCCGATGGAGATTGCACAGTACTACACCAACCGCTACCATCAGGCGATGGATGCCCTCGGTGTGCTCCGTCCTTCGATTGAGCCTCACGCCACAGGCCATATCATCGAACAGCAGCAGCTCGTGCAGCAGATTCTCGACAATGGCTTCGCCTACGAGTCGAACGGCTCTATCTATTTCGATATCGAGGCCTACAACAAGCAGTATAAGTATGGTATTCTCTCTGGTCGCAGCTTGGAGAACATCAAGGACGCCAGTCGCGACAATCTCGACGGCGTGGGCGAGAAGCGCAATCAGGCCGACTTCGCCCTGTGGAAGAAGGCACAGCCCGAGCATATCATGCGCTGGCCCTCACCTTGGAGCGACGGTTTCCCTGGGTGGCACTGTGAGTGTACGGCCATGGGGCGTAAGTACCTCGGCGAGGAGTTTGATATCCACGGCGGCGGCATGGATCTCGTGTTCCCCCACCATGAGTGCGAGATAGCACAGGCTCAGGCTTCGATGGGTCATCAGGCCGTGAAGTACTGGATGCACAATAATATGATTACCATCAACGGTCAGAAGATGGGTAAGTCGCTTGGCAATTTCATCACGCTGGAGCAGTTCTTCACTGGCAACCACGAGAAGTTGGAGCAGGCCTATGCGCCGATGACCATCCGCTTCTTCATCCTCTCGGCCCACTATCGCGGCACCGTCGATTTCTCTAACGAGGCCTTGCAGGCTGCAGAGAAAGGCTTGGAGAAACTCCTCAACGGCATTGCCGACCTCGACCGTGTGCAGGCATCCGACAAATGTGATGCCGAGACCGAGAAGGTCGTGAAGAGCCTCCGCCAGAAGTGTTACGACGCGATGAACGATGACTTCGCTACCCCGCAGGTCATCAGCCATCTCTTCGAGGCTTGCACCGTCGTGAACAAACTTGTCGATCATAAGGCCACCATCTGCGCCGACTGTCTGAAGGAACTCTCCGAGACCATGCGTCTTTTTGCCTTCGATATCCTCGGCCTCTCGGCTAATACCGCTGCTGGAGGTGCCAACGAAGCCCGTGAGGCAGCCTTTGGTAAGGTGGTCGATATGGTGCTCGAACTGCGTGCTAAGGCCCGTGCCGAGAAAGACTGGGCTATCTGCGACAAGATTCGCGATGAACTCAAGGAAGCTGGTTTCGAGGTGAAAGATACCAAAGACGGCGTCACCTGGAAACTGAATAAGTAAATCCCTCGGATATATCCCCAATAGAGAGAGGCACCTCACATCATGTGTGAAGTGCCTCTCTCTATTGGGGGCCGCTATGGCTCTGACATCCTAAGGATTCAGCGGGGTCAGCGGGTAGATGATATTCACGATAAGGATGTTGGCGGCGAGGATGATGATGTTCATCAGCAGGCCGATGCGCATGAAGTCGCTGAAGCGGTAGCCGCCGGGGCCATAAACCAGCATGTGTGTGGGAGAGCCGATGGGGGTGGCGAAGCTACTGCTGACGCTAATCATCAGGGCGACGAGGAAGGGGAAGGGCTCGTAGCCGAGTTTCTCAGCTGCATCGTACATGATGGGGAAGAACATGGCGCCTGCTGCCGTGTTGGAGATGAACTCGGTGATGAAGGTGCCGACCAGACAGATGGCGGCCATGACGACAATGGGATTGGTACCGCAGACGTCAAGGATGTTTGTGGCAAGCATCTCGGCGATGCCTGTCTTCTGGATGGCTGTGCCGAGGACGACGGAGCCGGCAAAGACCATCAGGATATCCCAGTTGATGGCCTTCATAGCTTGGTCGGGGGTGCAGCAGCGCAGCAGGAGCATCGCAAAGGCTGCGAGCAGTGCGCATTGCAGGAGCGGCAGCACGCCAAAGGCCGAGAGGGCTACCATTGTAATCATGATGAGCGAGGAGATGAGTGTCTTGGAACCTACATTGATGACCTCTTCGCCGACCTTCAGGCCGTGGGTCTTCGTCAGTTCCATGATTTCCTTGATCTGTCCGGCAAACACCAGGTGGTCACCGCCCATCACGAACTCACCCTCGTTGATGGGTACCTTCGCACCGTCGAAGTGGTGCATTTTGATGAGGCGGCCGCCCTTGACATTCAACAGGCCAGCATAGCCGAGCGTCTCACCAATTAGCTTGTTGTCTGACGGCACAATCAGTTCGACGGTGTATTCGGCGGTGTCTTCGCTGCCAGACTCGGGCGCCTTGCGGTCGGGCAGCAGCCTGCGCATGGCGATGACCGACAGTATACCTACGGCAAGGCAGAACAGACCGGGGATGGTGGTGGTGAGGACGTTCATGGCGATGCCTGTCTTTTCGGCATACAGGCCGGAGATGATCAGGTTAGGGGGCGTGCCTATCAACGTGCACACACCGCCCATGCCCGAGGCGTAGCTCAAGGGTATCAGCAGTTTGGAGGGCGAGATGCCCAGCTTCTTCGACCACATTTTGACAATGCTCACGAAGAGCGTCACCACCGTGGTGTTGCTAAGGAAAGAGCTGAGGGCTGCCACTGGCAGCATGAGTCTGACGACGGCTTTCGCATAGCTGTCGGGCTGGCCCAGCAGATTCTTGACAATCCACTGCAGCACACCCGTATGGGTGAGTCCCGCCACGACGACGAACAGCACACCGATGACGACCACTGAGGAGGAGCTGAAGCCTGCGAAGGTCTCCTTGGCGTCGAGTACACCTGTCAGGAACAGGATGGATATGGCTCCGAGGAATACTAAGTCTGCACGCAACTTCGTAAACAGAAGGATGGTGAACAACGAGAGTACGGTTGCGATGGTGATCCATGCATTCAGATTAAGTCCCCATAAAATGAATGATTCCATGATTGTTTTTTAATATAATGTTGTTGTCAAAGATTGAACTGACTGCAAAAGTAGCCACTTTTTCCGAGACAGCCAAAAGAAACGTTGAAAAGTTTTTGGAATAAAATGGTGATTTTCCACGAATATTGTGTAATTTTGCGGCCTGTTTACGACTAAACGACTGAAAATAAAGCAGAATGGCAGGTAGTACGCTGAAGCATCAACTGAAAGTCATCACCATCCCGGTCTTCATTGAGATCGCACTGGTGATGCTGCTCGGTGCGGTGGATACCGTGATGCTGAGCCGCTACAGCGACAACAGTGTGGCGGCGGTGGGACTGGACAATCAGCTGATATCGCTCGTGTTCCTCGTCTATCAGTTTTTCTCGATGGGTGCGGCCATCCTTTGTGCTCAGTATATCGGGGCAGGACTGCGCAAACGACTGGTGCAGGTGGTGGGCATGGCGCTGGTGGTGAACCTGATGCTCGGCCTGACGGTGAGTGCCCTCTTGTACTTCTTTGCCGAGGACCTGTTGCATCTGATGGGGCTGCGTCCGGAGCTGATGGGCGACGGTCTGGTCTATCTGCGGCTGACGGGGGCGCTGTCGTTCTTCCAGGCGCTCTCGCTGACGTTCTCTGCCTCGCTGCGTAGTGCCGACAAGGTGGTATGGCCCATGGCGGTGACGGGTATCGTGAACGTGCTGAACATCTTGGGTAACTATGCGCTGATCTTCGGCCATTGGGGCTGTCCGCAGTTGGGTGTCGAGGGTGCGGCCATTGCCACTGCCACGAGCCGTGCCGTCTCGATGGTGCTGCTGGCTATCGTCCACTTCCGCGTGCATATCCCTAAGTTCCCGCTGAGCTATTTCCGTCCGATGCCCTGGCAGGAGCTCCGATATCTGCTGAAGATCGGCATTCCGGCCATGAGCGAGAACATCAGCTACAGTCTCTCGCAAGTGGTCATTACCTATTTCATCAACCAGATCAGCAACGAGGCGCTGGCTGCGCGCACCTATTGCTATAACATGATTATGTTTGTCTATCTCTTCTGTGTGAGCATCACGCAGGGCGGCGACATTCTCGTGGGGCATCTCGTTGGTCAGCGGCACCATCAGGCAGCCTATGTGCTTGGCAACTATTTCTTCCGCTGGGCGATGATTATCACGCTCTCGGGATCCGTCTTGCTCGCCATAGCGGGGCCGAACCTCCTCAAGGCGTTTACCGACAACGAAGAGATTATCCGTATGGGTGTCTGGGTGCTGATGGTGGATGTGATCCTGGAGGTGGGGCGCACGTCGAATATCTTCGCCGGCAGTACGCTACGTGCCACGGGCGACACCGTCTATCCCTTCCTCGTGGGCATCATCTTCCAGTGGAGCATCGCTGTCGGAGTGAGTTATGTGATTGGTATTCCTTTGGGCTATGGCCTGGTGGGCATGTGGGTAGGCTTCGCACTCGACGAGAATATCCGCGGTGTGATACTGTTGCGCCGTTGGCGCTCTGGCAAATGGCGCACGAAGGGTTTCGTACGCGGTAGTTCTACGGCGAGTGTGGAGCGGCGGAAATCGTCGAACGAAAGGTAATCGAGGCCTTCGTAGGGAGTGTCCTTCCCCCAGGAGTTTTTCATGATGAAGTATTTCTCGCCTTTGTCGTCGTGGGCAATGCCTACGATGGCCATCGCATGACGCTTGCTCTCCCAGCAGACGCCGTGATGGGCGCGCACGGCCTGCTCGGTCATGCTGAGCAGTGAGTCGATGGGAATGTTGTAGAAGCGGTCGTGCATCCAGTTGTCGGGCAGGTCGATGTCCACTTCCTGATAGTAGGGCTTGTCATCGTCGCTTGTCAAGGCGATGTACTCGTCGGGTCTGCAGACGCTGCGGGCGAACTCCTGTGGGGTGTAGGTGGCGCCGAGCATGAAGACCCATCGGGGGGCGGGCGTCTCTATCTTGCGCATGGCGTCGTAGCCAACGATGCCGTATTTCTGTATCAGGTTGATGAGTGTCTTGCCCATACCCCGCTTGCTCTCTGGTGCTTGGGGCTCGCGCTCCATCATCTTCTCTATATAATAAGGTGAGAGATTCACGGAGTCGCCCCACGACAGATGCTCCGTCTCTATGGCGGCGAGCATGGCGTAGATCCAGCAGGTCTGGCTCTCACCCTGATCCTTGATGGGCGTCATACGATTGAGCACTTCATGGGTGAAGTGTCTGGGCGCCTGCTGTGCACAGGCTACGAGCAGGGCGGCTACGAGTAAACAAGAGAACCGTTTCATCAGTAGCCGGGATTCTGCTTGAAGTTGAGATTACCTTTCAGAGCATCCTTCAGGATGGTGAAGCTCTCGATATCTGCGGGGTAGATGGTGGAGAGAACGGCCAGGTCGGCAGCCACACCGTCGATGATGACGAGCGGGTCGTTCTTACCCGTTAGTGAGGTGGTACCGCGCACGCGTACGGCAGAGACCATGGCCTCCTGATTATCACCTTGTGTCACCTGGACACCTGCTGCCTGACCGCTCAAGGCGTCAAGCGACGAGGTGATCAGACCTTTGTTCATGCGCGATTCCGTTACTTGGCCGATAGCACCAGCCACGGTATTCATGTTTTCCCTTGAATAACCGATTTTCACGGTGGTCGAGTCGCTCATGTTTGCTTGTGCATAAGCGGTTGTTGAGATAAGGGTTATTAGCAGAACTATCCAGAGCTTTTTATTCATATTTGCAAAAGACCTGATTTCGTCATTTGAGTCGTGTTATCGGTCAAAAGTAGCTTGCCTTTTTTCCAACGATGCCATTCCCAGAATATAGGGAATGGCATCGATAATGTTGTTTGAATCTATTATTTTGCGCCGCCGCCAAGTGCGATATAGAGTGCTATGACGGCTTCGGCTGCATTGTACATGTTCATGGCAGAACCAAGCTGTGCGTCGAGCAGCGACTCCTGGGCTTTGAGCACTTCCAGGTAGCTGGCCTTACCATTGTCCATCAGCTCGTGAGTGCCTGTGTAGGCCTCATGGAGCACCTGTACCTGACGCTGGAAGAAATTGTACTTCTCGCGGGCGGCCATACAGTCGGCCATAGCCTCGTTCACTTCGTTACCGGCATTGATGACGGTCTGCACATACTTCTTCTGCAGGTCCTCCTCAGTGAGCATGGCTATCTTTTTGTTGGCAATCAGCTTGCCGCGTGCGAAGATGGGCTGCGTGAGCTGGGCCATAGCATTCAACAGCAACTTACCGGGATCGACGACGAGACCACCACCAGAGTTGGTCCATCCTGCACTACCGCTGAGCGTGATGCTGGGGTAGAAGGCCGAACGTGCTGCTGCCGTATTGTAGAAAGCCTCCTCCATAGCGTGATTGGACATGCGGATGTCGGGACGGTTTTCCAGCATCTGGGCTGGTATGCCAATCTTCAGGTACTTCGTGTTGAACATACGCTCTTCGGCATCACCCATTGCCTCGGCATGATGCAGCGTGGAGCTGCCCCATTTCTGGCGGTTGATGTGCTGCGGGCTGATAGCCATCAGTTTGCAGATGGCATTCTCTACAGAACGGATGTTACGGCGGGTATCGACGATCTGCGTCTTCACGCTGAGATAAGAAGCTTCCATCTGATTGACGGCAGTGCTATAGGCCTTGCCGTTCTCCCAAAGTGCCTGTTCGGTCTCGAGAGACTCGTTCCACAGACTGTCGGTCTGCATGAGGATCTCTAGTTGACGGTCGAGCACCTGCAGCAAGAAATACTGCTGAGCCGTGATGGAAACGAGGTTCGAACGTACGGCCTCCTCTTGCATCTGAGCCTGCAGGAGCACAGCCTTAGCTGCGCGCTTCTTGTTGGTGATCGAGCCGAACACGTCAATATCCATCGAAATCTGCAGTGGAAGATTGTAGGTCTTCACGGCTGCACTCTTATCGAAGCTGGAGAGTGTGCCCTGAGGCGCGAAGGCCAGTGAGGGCAGATAGGCCAACTTGGCAGCTGTCAGTGCAGCTTGGCTCTTCTCGACAGCAATGCGTGCAGAGTTGAGGTCGGTGTTATTGGCCAGCACTCGCTCAATGAGCTCCTGAAGCAGCGGGTCTGTGAAGAATTCGCGCCATGACATCCGGGCTATGGTAGAATCGCTGGTAGCCGCCTGGATGCTTGCGTCGGTGCCGAAGGCATCAGCTGGTGTATCGCTCTTTTGCTCGTACTTATTGTATATACCGCAGCCCGTGAGCAGGAAACTCACGGCTGCAGTAACTAAGATATAACTAACTCTTTTCATGACTTATTCCTCTGTTTTTACTTCAACACTTTTCATTTCCGGAGCACCCTGGAACTTCTCGTGCAGCTTCTGGAACACGATGAAGAAGGCAGGAACGACGAAGAGCAGGGCAACGGTACCGATGCTCATACCGCCGATGACGCCGAGAGCAAGGGCACGGTTACCATTGGCACCGGCACCTCCTTCAATGACAAGCGGTACCATACCGATGATCATCGTGGCCACCGTCATCAGAATCGGGCGCAGGCGCTCCTTACAAGCTTCGAAGGCAGCATCGACAATGCTCAAGCCCTGAGCACGGCGCTCCGTGGCAAACTCGGTAATCAGGATGGCCGTCTTCGCCAACAGACCAATCAACATGATGACACCCGTCTGCAGGTAGATATTGTTGTCCATGCCTGGCAATCCTTGCGTATAGCCCAGGTAGGCAAACACAAAGGCACCCATCAGACCGAACGGTACGCTGAACAGCACGGCCCATGGAGTGAACCACGAGTTATACAGAGAAGCCAGAATGAGGTAGATCAGGATGGCACAGATCACGTAGATGAGCGCTGTGGCATTAGAGCCTGCAGCCTCCTCTACCTCACGCGACATACCGCTATATTCGAACGTGGCGGTTTTTGGCATCTCCTCCTTGAACACCTCGGCAATGGCCTTATGAGCGTCGCCTTCGGTGTAGCCGCTACCAGGTTTCACGATACAGGTGATGCTCTGGAACAGGTTGAAGTGCTCGATATTCGACGGGCCGACAATCTGCTTCAAGGTGACGAACTGGGAGATGGGAGTCATCTTGCCGCTTTTCACCTGCATGAAGATGTTCTGCAGTGACTGCGGGTCGAGACGATACTCGGGTGACGAAGCTGCCATGATGCGGTAGACCTTACCAAACTGGTTGAAGTTACCGATATACGCACCACCGCAATAAGCTCCCAGCGTGTTGAGTACGGCTTCAGGTGTCACACCGGCACGGTCGCACTGGGCGGCATCGACATCGACCTGATATTTCGGGAAGCGCTCAGAGTATGTTGACATGGCAGTGGCTATCTCCGGGCGTTCAGACAGTTTGGCCAGGAAGTGCTCAGTATGCTTGGCAAATTCCGACAGGTTACCGTCTGTGGGATCTTCTACCATGAGCATGATGTCGTTACTGGTACCATAGCCTGGAATCTGCGGCATCTCGAACGGAATCACCCGCAAGTTCTTGATGTCTTGGCAATCGAAGTAGAAACGGTACATGACGAGTGTTAGCAGATGGTTCATGCCAGGGCGCTCATCCCAATTCTTCAGACGTACCACCATCGTACCGTAGTTGGAACCGGCACCCGATATCATACCATAGCCACAGACTAAAGCGAAACTCTCCAGTTCGGGAATCTTCTTCACCTTAGCCTCTACGGCTTTCGCCATCTCACGAGTCTGCTTCAGCGTGGAGCCTTCCGGAGCCTGTATCTCAACCAAGAACACGCCCTGGTCCTCCTGTGGCACAAGACCTGAAGGCAGGCTCTTCATAAAGAACACCAGCAGCACGGCAGCCAAAGCCAGGAAACTCCATGCCAGCATGGGGCGCTTGATGAACTTCTGGACAGCCTTGCTGTATTTATTATAGATGGCATTATAGCTGACTTCATACGCTTTCTTGGTATAATAGGTCAGACCCTTGCCTTCCTTCTTGCCTTCCGTGACGCGCATCATGATGGCGCACAGGGCAGGACACAGTGTCAGGGCCGATATGCACGACAGACCTACGGACGAGGCAATAGTGATACCAAACTGCGTGAAGAACGTACCTGAGGTGCCTGGCATGAAGGTCACGGGGATGAACACTGCCATAAATACTAAGGTACACGATACAACAGCTACCGACACCTCGTTCATGGCCTGGCGAGTAGCCTCACGGGCATCGCTGATGCCGCTCTCCATCTTCGCCATGACGGCCTCTACTACCACAATAGCATCATCCACCACCGTACCGATGGCCAGCACCAGTGCGAACAGCGTCAGGATGTTGAGCGAGAAGCCGCATATTGACACGACGGCAAAGGTACCCAGCAGCGACACGATAATAGAGATGGACGGGATGATGGTAGCCTTGAAGTTCTGCAGGAAGAAGAACACCACAAGCACCACGAGGATGATGGCGATAACCAGCGTTTCCACCACATTGTGGATAGCAGCGAAGAGGAAGTCGTCACTGGTCATCAGGGTCACGAACTCCAGTCCTGCCGGCATCGTTGCCTTCATCTCCTCAAACGTTTTGTTGATGCTGGCGTTTACTTCAGTGGCGTTGGCACCAGGAGCCGCAAACACCATGCAGAGGGCGCCCGGTTTGTCCTGAATGTTGGATGTGAAGTTGTAGCTCATGGCACCAATCTTCACCTCTGCTACATCACTCAGGTGCAGCATACCGCCGCCACTGGTACGCAGCACGATGTTGTTGAACTCCTCGATGGTCTTCAGCGTACCCTTGTACTGCATGGAGTACTGGTAGGAGTTCTCCGACTGTTCGCCCAAGGAACCCACACCAGCCACGAAGCTCTGTCCGCCAATGGCTGCGAAGATGTCGTTAGGGGTCAGTCCGTACTGGGCCATCACATCGGGCTTCAGCCAGATGCGCAGGGCGTAAGTGTTACCCAAGCTCTGCACATTACCCACACCGGTGACACGCATCAGTTTCGGCCTGATGTTGATATCGATATAGTTCGACACGAAGTCTTCGTCGTACTTGCCGTCGGCACTCCTCACGGCGAAGATGCGCAGGATGTTGTTCTGGCGTTTTTCCACCTTCACACCGACCTTGTTTACGTCAGCAGGCAATAGGGCCTGGGCGCGCGTTACGCGGTTCTGCACGTTCACCGCCGCCATGTCAGGGTCGGTACCCTGCTTGAAATAGACGTTGATTTCCACATCACCATTCGACGAGGCTTTAGAGGTTATATAGGTCATATCATTCACGCCATTGATGGCCTCCTCCAGCGGCTGGATGACCGATTTCATCACCGTGTTCTCGTCAGCACCAGTGTAGCTGGTGCTGACATTGACCGTAGGCGGCGCAATGTCTGGATACTGCTCCACGGGCAGCGTGCTCATGCAGATGTAGCCAACCAACGCTATCACAATCGAGATGGCACATGCCATCACGTACTTATTAATAAATATATTATTCTTCATAGCGGAAGCGTATTATTCACCTTTCACTTCTTCTTCAGAAAACAGTACCTTCTGTCCCTCTGTTACATTATTGGCACCAGTAGTCACAATCTGGTCGCCCTCATTCAGACCGCTTGTCACGATAAAGTCCTTGCCGTTGCCAGTGTCTTCTGTAGTCACTTCGATTGCCGTTGCCGTGCTGTCGGCCTTAACCTTAAAGACCTGTGCCTTGTCCTGCAGACGTACCACGGCATACTGCGGAACTACGATAACCGATTTCTCTGCGAATGGCATGACGATAGTACCTTGAATACCGGAGTACAGATGACCGTCGGGATTGGGGAAAGACACCTTGGCGGTGAGCGAACCGGTTTCAGCATTAACCACACCCGTCAAGCTGACCACGCGGCCCTTGTGCGGATATTCCGTACCGTTCTTCATCACAAACGTGGCGGGGGGCAGATTAGCGATATACTTCTCTACCTCGTTGGCATTCATGCCCTCCTTCACCATGGCTTCGACAATAGCCTCCGTTACCGAGAACTCAGCGTACATCGTCGTGTTGCCACTCAGCATGGTCAGCTGTGTCATAGGCGAAACCTGGTCACCAGTACGTACAGGAATTTCGCCGATAATACCGGGTACAGATGCTGTGATGGTGCAGAAACCGAGGTTCACTTTCGCACGGTTTACTGCAGACCTGGCCTGAGCCACTGAAGCCTGGGCCTGCTTGTAGGAGTTCTCAGAGTTGTTGAGCATATAGCTGCTTACGATTTTCTTCTCAAACAGATTCTTGTTTGACTCGTATTCCAGCTTGGCAGAGTTCTCCTGAGCCAGAGCTGCCTGCAGGTTGGCTTGTGCAGCCTCCAGTTCCAGCTGGGCGTTGCGGGAGTCGATGATAAAGAGCGTCTGTCCCTTCTTGACCTGCTGACCTTCAGTCACGCAAATCTTCATCAGCTGACCGCTGACCTGCGGTGTAACTGTCACATCGTTTTGACCTTTCATCTTGGCACTGAACTTGTAAGGTAATTCAATGTCTGATTTCTTCACTGTCATCGTTTCAAACGATGATTTTGTCTCCTTGGGCATGTCCACTCCGCACGAGGTCAACCCTGTGATCACTGCAGTCATACCTACAGCCCACGTGATTACGCTTTTCTTCATGTTGTTGTATAATTTGTTATTTTTTTAAGGATTCTAGAATGTTTCCGGGTACAAAGATACAAATTATTAATGAAAAATAGACAAAATTCTCCTTTTTTTTATTTCCCAGTCAACAAGTCCACGAGCGGTTTGTCCTTATAGCAGTCGTGCTGCTGGTCCCAGAAACCGAAGTCTGCATCGTAGCACCAGGTGGCCCAGGCGATATTGAACTCGTCGAACACGGTGAGCATGTCCTTTGTCCACTGGTAGCCCATTTCCTTGTCAGTCTTCTCGTAGATACCCCATTCGCCGCAGAAAAGCTGCAGGCCATATTTCTTGGCAACGGCAATGGCATCTTTGAAGTCCTCACGGATCTTGTTGATGTCCCATACTTGCTCTGTATAGGGCTTCAGCTCTGCCTTGATATCGTCAGGCGCAGCCTCATAGTCCTCCTTGGAAACGAGGATGCCGGGATAATGAATCTTTCCAGTATATTTGCCGATGGGCGTCCACCAGGCGGTGTAGTGGGTCAGAAGCATCGGGTTGTAGTAGTGGAAGGAGAGCACGATGTTCTTGTCACCCTCAGGTACCTTCAGATACTTCATTGTCTCATAGCCCTGCCAACGGTTGGAGCCGACGACAAGCGTGCGCTGTGGTTCACGGGCACGGAGTGCCTTGTGTACCTTGGCCACCAGTTGGTTCCACTGTTCGTGTTCCTCTGCTACGGGTTCGTTCATGAACTCATAGGCCACCCAGTCGTTGCTGTAGCCTTTCAGTACATCCGACAGCTGGTACCAAAGGTTGATGAGATCCTGTTGTGATTTCTCCGAAGTGAAGAGTGTGTTGGCATCAGCCTTGCCTTCGTTGACTGCATTGAAATAGTGTGAACGTACGATGTGCAGATCGACAATGGCACGGAGGTGGTGCTTGCCTGCCCAGTCGAGGGCATTGGTCAGCAGCGTCCATGCTTCGGGCAGTTTGTTGCCTTGCTCATCCCAGAACTGTTCCTCGTCGATGGGGATGCGCACGAAGTCGAATCCCAGTTTCTCGAGTCTGGCAAAGTCCTCCTCCTGGATGTGCAGACGGCGCATCTCGCCGCGTGCCTCTGACTGTGACAGCCAGTGGCTCACGTTCGTACCGTGCTTGATCTTGAAGTTGTTCACTTTCCCTGTCTGTGCCAGACAAGGAGTTAATGCAAATGCCATAACGGCCAGTAGTACGAATAGTTTCTTCATATCGTTTAATTTGGGTTTTTGTTATTGTCTTGTTATGAATAGGCTACAAAGATATGAATAATTGTCGAAAATAAAAATAATCGCATGTATTTTAACTCTTTTTTCAAGCAGTTGGAGGAGACAGCTCTGGGAAGAGCGGTCGTCTTTTGCTTTAAAAAAGAAAAACAAGTTTTCCTTTTGCATTTCTCTCGATTTTTCGTAAATTTGCAGCCATGAAACTAGAAGATTTTGAAATCATGGCCCCAGTGGGGTCACCTGAGTCGTTGGCGGCTGCTATCCAGGCAGGAGCCGATAGCATCTACTTCGGCATCGAGAAGCTGAACATGCGGGCCCACTCGGCCTCCACCTTCACCATCGACGACCTGAAGCAGATGGCGCAGACCTGTAGGGAGCACGGCATCAAGAGTTACCTGACGGTGAACACCATCATCTACGGCGAGGACATCCCGCTGATGCACGAGATCATCGATGCTGCCAAGGAGGCGGGCATCTCTGCCGTGATAGCTTCCGACGTGGCTGTCATGACCTATTGTAATCGGGTGGGGCAGGAGGTGCATCTCTCCACGCAGTTGAACATCTCCAACATCGAGGCGCTGCGCTTCTACGCTCAGTTTGCCGATGTCGTCGTGCTCGCCCGTGAATTGAACATGGATCAGGTAGCCGAGATCTATCGACAGGTAGAGGCCGAGCATATTTGTGGTCCTTCTGGCGAGCAGATTCGTATCGAGATGTTCTGTCACGGTGCTCTCTGCATGGCTATCAGCGGTAAATGCTATATGAGCCTGCATGCTGCCAACCGTTCTGCCAATCGTGGTGAGTGCATCCAGATCTGCCGTCGCTCCTATACCGCTACCGACAACGAGACGGGCTATCAGCTCGCCATCGACAACAAGTATATCATGTCACCTAAGGATCTGAAGACCGTGCGCTTCATCGACCGGATGATGAAGGCTGGCGTGCGCGTATTTAAAATAGAAGGACGTGCCCGCGGGCCGGAGTATGTGTACACGGTGGTGAAATGCTACAAGGAGGCCATCCAGGCGGTGCTCGACGGCACTTTCTCCGAGGAGCGCAAGGACGAGTGGGACCGTCGTCTCGCCACCGTCTTCAACCGTGGTTTCTGGGATGGCTACTATCAGGGTCAGCTCATGGGCGAGTGGAACAAGAACTACGGTTCCAATGCCACTGAGCGCAAGGTCTATATTGGCAAGGGGGTGAAATACTTCTCCAAACTCGGCGTGGCAGAGTTCACCGTCGAGGCCAACACTTTCAAGGTGGGCGACAAGATGCTGATTACAGGGCCAACGACGGGCGTGATGTATGTCACTGCCGACGAGATACATGGTGACAATGGCCCTGTCGAGGTAGCTGAGCAGGGCACGCGCGTTTCCATCGCCGTCACAGGTAAGGTGCGTCCCAGCGACAAACTCTTTAAGTTAGAGACCGTACAAAATTAACTAGATTATGATGAAACAGAAATTTTTAGCAATCCTTGCTGCTTCCGTGCTCTTGTTGGGCATTTGCGGCTGCACCAGCGAGAGTGATAACCCCAGCCAGAAGGAGATAGAAGAGAGTCTCGTCGGACTGTGGTACGAGGAGTTTGAGTATGAGGACGTGACAGAGAAGGGCAAGCCTTTCAACCGTGCCTTGATAGCCGTGGAGGTCAGCGCCGACCATACGGGCTACGTTGCCTTGGCGGTGTTTGATGACACCTTCAACGAGCCGCTAGAAATCTACGGTGGTCCGAAGGATGCACCGTTCCTTTGGCAGGTGACAGCCGAAGGACAGGTCATTCTGACCGATCCTGCTACAGGCACCACCTATGCCCCCTCTCGCACACGCGGTGACAACAGTCACAACGACTTTGTCGATATCGGGCAGATCCAGATGAAAAGTGCACCGGGCAGTATCGCCTTCAGCAATGCGACCTACGAAGGAACACTTACCAAGGTCGGAAACAGTAAGAGCGGGATGATCCAGGAGTGGATGGCGAAGTCGACCCTCCCTCGGGCCTGCATCACCGACAGTATTCCTGTGCTGCTTTTCCCCAACCACATGAACTACGTGTTCAACTATCCTTCATTCGATCCCTTCGGCAAGCCCTGCACACTCAGTGGTACCATCACGGTCAACAAGTCACTGATTAAGGAGAATAAGCCCTTCAACGGCATTCTGCTCTACAACCACTTTACGATCTACGCCACTACACAGGCGCCTTCACGGGGAGCTGTCGAGTTCCCGACCGGGGCTTCCCTCACCGACTTCATCGTCGTAGCCCCCGACTACTACGGCTTCGGCATCACCGAGAAAGAGCCACAGGCCTACTGTATCTCACGGGCCAATGGACGCGCCTCGCTCGATGCCTATCTCGCTGCCAAGCGGCTGATAGAAGACTTTAAAGTGAAGAAAAACGACGATTTCGTCATCGCAGGCTACTCTGAGGGCGGACAGACCACGATGGGCGTCCTACGTGAGATTTCCGAGCGCCATCCTGAAATTAAGGTGAAACGAGCCTTTGCCGGTGACGGTCCCTACGACATCAACTCGATGTTCGACGCTGTCACCAAAGGTGAAACCGAGATGCCCAGCACCGTCTGCAACCTGCTCTATGCCTACAACCACTTCTTCCGTCTGGGTTACGACATCCACGACTATCTGAAGGATCCCGTGGCCAAGAACTTCGATGACTGGTTCCTCAGCAAGCAGAACAAGCGCAGGGCCCTCGACGAGGAGCTTATCAAGACCAAGAAGACGAGCGATCTCCTCACAAACGCCTTCCTCGATGCCAACAATCCCATGTCGCTCAAGTTCAAGGCCGCCTTCAGAGAGGATGCGCTTACCAGCGGCTGGACGCCCCGCAGCGACTTCGACGTGATGCTCTTCCACGACACGAAAGACGATGTCGTACCGGTGGAGAACTTCTATGCCATGAGCAAGTTCCTCAAGGCCAACGGCATCAAGCCAGAAGAGTTTGTCGGTGAGTACAGTTCCGAGACGACCAAGGAAGCCGGCATCACCAATCACGAGGTGTCTGCCCTTACCTTCTTCCTTAGGATCATCGAGTGGATGAGGGCGAACTATTAATAATCACCTCCGCGATGTCAGCCGTCATGGCCATCAGCCGGTATCTCTTTATTCTTCTGCCTGCCCCAGGCGCATACATTTGGTGAAGTCTATTTCACCTTCAGCCAGATTTTTACCTTCATTAGCAGCCAGGTAGCGTTGGTAGGCTTCTTCAATCTCTATCAGCTTTTCCTGTTTCAACTCTTTCGTCTTGTCGTGGTACTCGTCTCTGATATTGAAAAGCTCATCCTTGATCTCGTCTATGTCTTCGACTGACATCTTGCCAGCCAGTTCTGGTAGTCCGCCCGTATGCAGTGCCAGTTCCTTGTCGATGTCAGCGTCGCACTCCTCGTAGAACACCTTGGTCAGATTTTCAAGCAGGTCATGGCGGTCGTTGTCCACCTCCGGCATCGTGTAGAGCAGATGCTTGTCTCGCTGGTCATCACTTTTTTCTACCTGCTGGATCTCCAATTTGAATTCTGGATGAACGTCGAAAATGCCGTCTATAATGGGCTGCAGATAGTCTCTCAGCTTCGGGTGGATATCAAACTGATATTCTGTCGGCGTGAAAACCACTGCCACGTCTTCGAGATTGTACTCCTTGTCGGCTATCACCGTCACGGGCAACAGCGCACCAAGTTCTGCCTTCACGCAGAGATTGGTATAGCGATAGTTTAGCAGTGCTACATAGCCATTCAGTTTTTCCTTCAGGCCGGCAATCGCTGATGTAACGTAAATATTCATAATACTTGTTTCAATGTTCAATAGCTAATGTTCTGTCATCCCATGCCATCGGTGATGTTAGGCGACTTGAACGACTGGTTCACCTGCACCTTGTCGATGGTGGCCTTCGGTGCCTTCACTTCTCCCTTTACCTCGGTATCACAGCCTATCTGGGTCTTGCTGGCTTCAACGGTAGCCTTGCCGTCGGCGAGTTTCACGGAAGCCTTACCGTCGCCCTGACTGTGCTCAAGTGTCTTGTCCGCAGCGACGCTGATTTCCTCTGACATCGTCTCCACCTTCTTGCTCTTCATGTCTTTCGACTTGGCACCGACGTTCATCGTCTCACTGACGATGAGCATCGTACTTCCAGCGGCCAGTGCCTTGTCATCGTGACTCTCCTTGTCGGTATCCATCGACTTCAGGCTGACATCCTTGGCATTGATGCTGACGCTCCCCGTGGCCTTGCCTTCGGTGTCGGTGGCTGCCAGGTCCATCTTCTCCGCACGGATGGTAATGGTGCCGCCGGCAGTGAGTGCCTTCTCTTTCGTCTCGTCGTTCTCCAAGTCATTGTCGGTACTGGCCACTGTGAGTGTCTTCGAGCGCACGATGATGTCGCCCTCTGCCTTATAGTTGGCCTTCGTAAGTTTGCCTTCGTCATCGACTTCCACGTTGGCAGAGCTTTCGGTGGAGACCTCGATGGTCTTGGCGCGCAGCTTGATCTTGCTGTCGGCAGTGAGTTGCTTCTCTTTCCGTTTCTTGTCGGCCACCTCGTAATCGACGCTCTCAATGGTAATGTTTTTCGACTTCAGGGTGAAGTCGCCCTCAGCCTCGTAGGTGGCCTTTGTCAGCTCGCCTTTGTCGTAGGTGGCATCAGCGGTTCCGGCGGTGGTCACCTCAACGTTCTTAGCCTGGATACGCACCTGACCTTTCTCCTTCAGTTTGCCGTCGGCTTCGATAGCAGCGATGCTTACCCGATTGGCAGTCATGGCGATGCCCGATCCATCGGTGTCGCGCAGGTTGCCTTCACCATCGACTGAGGCCAGGCCGATGCGCTCACCCAAGATAGAAACGGCACAACCTGTGGCATTCTTCTTGAAGTCGTCGCCCTTCTTGATCTTCGACTTCTCATCCTTGAAGCATTTCAGCAGACGGTTGGTCTCCGAGAGCATGGCGAGGATAGCCGAGTAGCTGCGGGCCTCTTCGCCGAGCGATTCAGTAACCAATTCCAGCTCAGCGTTGGCCTCTTCCATCTCGTTGTATTTCGTGCGGATGGCGTTGTCGTCTTTCACCAGTTCCTCACGTTTCTGCATCAGCTCCTCTATCTCTTTGATCAGGTCGCCGAACGACTCCTTATGGTCGGCAGCTTGCTCCTTCAGTTGGCTCTTGCGGGTTTCCAGTTCCTTGATGCGGTTTTCCAGTTGCTTCTCCCGGCTCTCTGCCGTCTGGGTGGCACTGATCTCTATCTGACTGTCGGTATGGATGCACACGCCGCTGCCGCCAGACGATGGCAGGGCAGAAAAGGCACCTGTGGCATCGTCGCTCTCGATGACAATCTGCCGGGCCTGACTGACGACTTCCGACAGCACCCCTACCACGTGCTCGTGGCCGTCGCTGCCGGGGTCTTCCGCTATCTGCCGGATGCTGGCGGCTCGCGTCTCCACCCGGCCGCCATTGCCTGAGGCCTCCAAATCGACATCGGTACCCCTGAGTACAATCTTCGAGGCAGCCCCGTCGTAGAGCACACCGTCAGGATCGACATTGCCCAGGATAATCTCCGGCGCTGAGAGGATGATGCGCTGTGCATCGCGTACGAAGTAGTTGCCCTGCTTCTCCCGCTGTATCTCGTTACGCATCTGCTGTATGTCGGCCTTGCACTTTCTGATTTCCTTCAGGTCTTTCTCGACGCTGCTCTCAAAGGCAGACATCTTTTTTTCCCAGTCTTTGATGATATAGTCCATTGCATTTTCACCTTATTCGTTATTTAATAGAAAGCAACAGTTTCAGCAGCTGGTCGCGGTTGCCCAAGTTCGACTGGCTTTCCGACTTCAGGCCCTCACCGTCGAAGTGGAGGGTAGCACCATCGTTGTCGGAGAAGAGGATCTGTCCGCCTTTGTCGCCCCAGACGTCATTCTCCTTGATCACACCGAAGGGGTTCTTAAAGCGCTTCTTGATCGGCTCCCAGAACCACTCAAGCGCATAGATTCTCCCCATGCTGCCATGCGATGTAGCATGGTCGAAGTGGGTCATGAAGTTCTTCCAGTTGTAGTCTTTCTTGAGTTTACTGTCGACCACATCGCTCTCGTCGAAGCCGAGCTCCAGGAATTTGTTTTTCTTGACGTCTTCGTCGTTCGCCACTTTCACCATATACAAAGCTGACGTTTTGCGCTTGACCAAGGTCTGGGTGACATCCTTGGTAAATAGGGTTTCTTGTTCTTCCAGGAAGTCGGATGTCGGATTACTATCTCCGTATTTCTTCTTCCACTTATCCAGATCTTCGTCCGCTACTTTCTTAAAAGCGTTCATGGCGGCCTGCATGAAGATGTTGGCGTCGGAGGTGTCCATCAGTTTCGGGAAGTCCAAGACGTAATTGTGTAAGTTGATGATGGCATTGGCAAAGCATATCGAGTTGTCGATCACATATTTCTTCTTTCCCTCGTTGTCATTTTGCAGGAAGATATCATCTGACAGATGGTTGGTATAGCCCCGGAATTGAATGACACCTTCTTTCAGATTCTCAAACTTTACTTCGTCGTTCAGGGTGTCACCCTCAATGCTTTCCGTCAGGCAGAATGCTTTCTTCGCGATGTCATCTACATTTGGCTTTTTCAGGAATGCCTCTGCAACCGCGGCGTAATTGGCTTTCGCTGTTCTCGCTGCCTCCCAGAGCTTGGCATATTCCTCGTAGAATTTGGCAATCTTATTGTTAAGATCAACCAGCCCTTCTATCAGCTCCTTGTAGAATTTCTCTACCGAGTCGACCTTCTTGGCCTTGGTTTCCATGAAACGGTCGCTCTTGATCTTCGCCGTGCCGCTGCCGGCCTCCAGTTTCAGATAGCGCTTCGACTTGATGAGCAACGTGCCATCGACAGGCTTGACCAGTACCTCAAACATATGTCGCACCAGTGATAGGTCGGCTGCCGCTGCGGCCGTCTCGCCGGTGATACCTTTCGGAACCTCTGTGAGGACATTGTGACCAAACCATGCTACCCCATAACGGAGGCCGCGCCCGAGGTTGGCAAAGAAGGTTCCAACACCTCTCCATCCTTTCAGTTCTTGCCAGATCGGTGTGCCACACCTATAGTCGGGTTCACCGATATCTGGGGGAGTGATATTCTTGCCTGAAATAATCGACACCTTATTGCCGGCCTCGATATTCACGTTCTTGCCCTTGATGTTCACGTCGCCGTTCGGGGCGTTGATGGTGATACCGGTAAAGGCGTCGATATTCACGGTGCCAAGGGGCGACTTGATGTTGACAGCACGGTCATGAGTGCACATCTCGATCTCATAGATGCCATAGCGGTCGCCGATGTGGATACCTCCCGCCAGCTCCTTGGAGTTGGGAATAAGATTGGGGGGCAGAGGCAGAACCGACCTCACGAAATTCGCACCTGGGTTCAGGCCAAAAACGAATTTCTGGCCATCTGTCGGATCGCTGAATGTGATGTGGTGGCCATTGGGCGACATGATGGACATCGAGACCTGTTTATTCATAGAAGGACTGCCTGCGCGGTCAAGACTTTCACCCGGCTCAAGCGTGTTCTTGGAGTAGAGACTGCCAACCACGTAGGGGCGCTCCACATTGTCGTTGTCGAAGTTGATGAGCACCTCGTCGCCGATCTGGGGCTTGAAGAAAGCACCGCCGCCCGGCGTGGCCATCGGTGATGCGACGCGGATCCAGGGTGTGGAGACTGCTTTGATGTCCGTGTCCAGCACCTTTTTGATTGCCTCTTGCTGTTTCGTCAGTTCTTTCTCTTCCTTTTCCAGTTCCTTGGCTCTTTTTATCGGAGCCTCGTATTCTGTATAGTATAGATGGTTGAACTTGTCTATTTCCTTCAAGGCTACCTTGTTGTTTTCCTCCAACTTGTAGCCTTCTTTGCCTTTCTCCTTATCGTGCTCCTCGGCACATGTCTTCATCACTTCCAGATGCTCCCTCATGGAAGTAAGTTTCTCTTCCTTCTTTTTGATTTCGGCATCCAGTTCCTCGATGCTTTGCTGTTTCACTGCGGCATCGACATCAGACGCAGAAGTGTCGGAGGACGACGTCTGCTTTTTGCTCTCCAGCTTCGCCTTATCCGCCTTTAGCTTCGATATCTTCTCCCTGAGTGCCTGGATTTCTGCATCCTTGGCCGATAGCATCGCCTGCCTGCCTGCGGCGTCTGCATTGCAATAATCCCTCAGCTCATACAGTTCCTCAAGGGCATTCCAGACTTTGAGCTTCAGTCTCCTCATTCCGCCCGTCAGTTTCTTCCGCTCGTCTTGCTTTTTCTTCAGGTCGGTTTGGTGCTTCTCCAGTTGTTTTTTCAACTGTTCCTTCATCGACTGCCAGGGGAAGGCCACACGCACGCGTCCCTGATACTTAGGGTCGCTGTTGTCGGTTACAAAGGCCGTCTGAGGCCCCGATTTACGGATGATGGGTATGGGCAGCACAGGGGGAAAGTACGTCTCCGTTTTCCCTTCCGTCAGCGTCGGGATGGCATAGATGGTCATCTTGCGCAGCTCTTTGTCTTTCTCCGATGCCGTCTGTATCTCGACGATGATGTAATTGTCTGGCAGCGCATCGATGCTGATTTTCTGGCCGAGTTTCACCTGTGCGAACGTTGTTCCCATGTCGATGCAGATCATCTGTCGCTCCAGTTCGTGCTGGTGCTGGTGGATGTCGTTATAATAGTCGATAGTAGTCCACCCTTCCTCGTTGAGCGTACCATACTGAACGATCTTCCCGTCTTTGGCCTGTTCTGGCATAGCTGCAGCTGCCTCGGCGAAGGCCTCCTTCATGGCTTTGTTCTTGCCGTTCGTCGTCAATTTACTCACCACTCCCAGGATACCTTCGCTCACAGCTACTTTAGCAAAACCTTCTATAAATTGATCTGCCATTGTTACTGCCGTCAGACTCTTGATCCCTTTATTGATAGGCATGTCGTAGAAGGCTTCGCGCTTCTGACTGGTAAACTTGTCTGCGACCAGCGGGAAGAAATACTCATCGCTCGACAGCTCGGCATTGGCCGACAGATCGACGGGGAAGGCATCTTTCGGGAAACCAGTATCCAGTTTGTCGACAACCGTATAGTTCAGTTCGCCCACACTGGTGCCTTCCTTCATGCTGTCACGTACGTAGTCTCTGATCACCAGCGGATCGGTGGCCACCTCACGCATGGTCACCGAAGCATAGTCCGTGAGGATTTCAGGCTCCCCCGTATTCCGCAATCCCAGAATCAGCATACCGTCCTCAAAATAGAGGAACTCACCGCAGCGATTGGAAGTACGCTTCAGGAAGTCGTAAAACGACTCGTTGTACTGCACCAGATAGGGCTGTATGAACTCTGAAGCATCGTCACCGTAACTGAGGTGGCTCAAGGTCGAGACTTTGGTCTCAACGATTGGCGACCAGCCGTCGGCCTTCATTCCGAAGTTAAGGCTCTCGGGGCGCAGGATGTCAGAACCTAGCTTGCGGGTCACATAGGCCTTGCTGTATTTGTTGAGCGTCATCAGTTTATCCATACTGAAGATGCTCAGCCTGACTTCCATTCTCGTACCGTTGTTATCGCACTTCAACTGGGGCCTCACCTCAAACACATAGCAGTTCGTGGCTATCGTGAAGTCTTTATTGTCCTTTGCTTCGCTGTTGGTAACCTTCACCTCTACCTGCCTTTGCAACAGCAGGTTCGTGACAGCATAGAATGAGGGAGCCTTGGTCGATTGTGCCCCTGTCGGATCGACCAATTGTTGCATAAAGAACAACTCAGCCTCGATTTCTGTGGGCTGATATAGCTTTTTGTTCACCTTAACCCATTTCAGAGTCAGGGTGTAGAGATTCTCGTTTTCCTCAACCTCCACGCCAACACCTTGCTTCAGCACCAGTTCCTCCAACTCTTCTGCTGGGGCTGTAATCAGGTTCTTGAACGATAAGCTATAACTAAGCGGCGCTTCACGCCATGTCTGGATTGTGTTTTGTGTCATCTTCTTTATTCTTAGCCTTACTCCACCTTCACTTTCGACGTGATGTCGGTGCCGTTCACGCTGATCTTGAAGGAGTCGTAATTGTCATGAAAGACCGTGAAGAACTTGTAGGTGTTAGTCACTGTATTGAAGTCGATCTTGAGGGTGCAATAAGGATCATAGTTGATAGCACTGAAACGGAGTAAGTTGCCCTCCGACCTCAGACTACCCCCTTCGAAGGTATCTGGATTGTCACCAGTGATCTTGCAAGAGAATGTTCCACCTTCGTTGATGAAAGTGAAGAGGGTTGGTTCCTTGCTTCCACCCCAGTAATAGGCCACCTCCACCTTGGCACCTTTCACCAGTGCGTCGGCCAAGGTAACGCCTTCGCCCTTCTCCTTCAGCAGATTGGTAATCTCGACGTTGGAAACCTTCATCTTCACACCAGTCACCTTGTACTTCGGGTCGCCTGGTATCACCTCCATGGTACTCTCCTTGATGTCGATGATAGCGGTCAGCACGAGATCGGAAGTCTTTTTCTCCTTGACTGTGAATTTGATCAGGTTGTTGTCTTTGTCGTGTACCATCGAGAAGTCGCAATCCTTCTCTGTGAGTGCCGGTTCGTCAGCACGCGTCAGCGCCTTGCCATAGTCCAGCAACTCGTAGGTATCGCCCACCCTGACGAAAGCGACATAGAAGTCCTCGCCGTTCAGGTTGAAAGTCAAGACCACGATAGTGCCATCATTCAGGGCATCCTCAAGCGTGACCTCCGCCTCGGGAGCAGCGGGATTGTCGTCGTTGGTACAGGCGCTCATGCCCAGCAGGAGCACTGCGGCCGCAAAGAATGCAAATAGTTTTTGTTTCATAAATTGAAATAATATTGGGGTTAATACATTATTCTAGTCTTCTGTGATAAAGCAGGCCACCAGTCCGTAGGTGATGGTGGGGCGGATCCAGATTTCCGTGAGCAGATAGTCGGTGTATTCATCGACGGGTTCCAGGTAATAAATGTCGTAGTGGTAGAGCACGGCAATGACAAAGTCGATGACAAAGATCATCCAGAGGTTGCGCTTGGTGTAGCTTTTCCAGTCCTTACGCGAATAGAAATAGGTGAGCATCATGAGAAGCCACACCGACAGCGTGAGACAGATCAGGTTGATCGGCTTACTGGCCAACTCGGGCGCGAAGAGCACGTCGCGCAGCAGGACGGTCAGACCCACACACACGGAACTCCAGTAGTTGAAATGGTCGGGCTTGAGACGATTGAAGAAGTACAACCCCATCATGACCAGACAGGCTATGTAGAAGAGGTTGAGGAGGAGTTCGAACCACGCTATCTCTAATCCGAAATGGGCCACGCCATAGAGCATGACACCCACAGAGAACGTACCGACCACACCAGTGTAGCCCACGTCCATCAGTTTCAGTTTGTTGTTGAATCTTAGATTCATATTTTCTATTTTGTCTGCAAAGAGCCCCCACCCAATGTGATGAGCGGGGACTCTTTTGAATGTTATGAATGCAGGATGCGGCTTAGTAGCGCTCCTCTACAATCGCTGCGTAATACCCTATGTGAGATCCATAGGAGATCCACTTATGTGAATTCAAATCTGCGTTTCCAATATGTAGCGATTGCACCTCACCAGTACTCATCTTGCTCATCATAACAGGTTCGATAATAACCTCATTGGCTATAACACCTGATTCTGGGTAGCCTACATTTCTTACATACACTTTATTAAAATGTTCCCCAACAGCAATACTACGTTTGTTCCGATCCAACAACAAGCATGATGAAATCGGTTTTTGTGCCTTGGGAAAGACTGCACCTGCTCCCATTTTGTTACCTCCCATATTGTTAGCTCCTTCTTCCATCAGCATCATATACCACCAAATCGGAAAATTTTCAGGATATAAAGAAGAATAATAAGTAAACATAGCATCAGCCTCACTACAACGAATCAGCTTAGATATCAGTTCTTCTGGATTATCAATCTTGACTGAACCTGCCTCATGCCACTCTGGTCTATAGATTGCATGATCACCGTAAAGATTGGGATCAGGAAACTTGCCATTCTCTCCATAGTAGTTATACTTCTGTATCTCCTTGCGCATCACGAAGTGGGCACCCGGAATCTGGCAGACACGGAACTCATCGGGGTTTGCGACCTTAAACTCGCTGAATCCCTTGAGTTTATCCTTGTAAGTGTTGTAGTTCTTGTAGAGTCCATTCTTCCGAATGTCCGACAGTCCGCCATAGGTGGCGTAGAGGTTGATCATGAAGAGGCACTTGGTAATCATGAACATGTCGTAAGCGCGGTAGCTCTGGCGGTCGCCGAAACCAAGGTGCTCCCAGGGGTATTTTTCGAATGTCAATCCGTCGTAGATGCGGTCCATGCCCGTGCCGTAAGTGGAATGCCGCACTGATGTCAGGTACTCGATATACTGCCAAGTCAGTTCAACATACTTTTCATCGTTGCCCACCCATTCTTTGCCATATTCGCCCAAGGTGGAACTCACCTTGCTCAGGTCGTCCTTGTTTTCGTTATAGAGCTTGTAGGCATCGTCGAAGTAGGAGTTGATACGCACCTTCAGCGGATAATAATATTTTTCGTTGCGGTTGTTGAAGATGTTCACGGTCTCGGTCTGTTTCATCTTTTGGGCGATCTCGACGAGGCGGTCGTTCACTTTGTCGAACTGTAGGTCCATCCGCTTCATCATTATCTCCTGGTTTGCCAGCACATTGTTGAGTTTCCCGCCGATGGCGTCAAGTTTCTGGTTAATCACCACACTAGGATCGGGCTTTTCCTCCTCAAAAAGAGCGCCCAGTACTTTCAGACCCATGCTGACGACAGTGCCTACGCCGATAGCTCTGGTTCTGGCTGATGCCGTCGCCCCTTCGTCCCATACCAGCGGTTCGTCAAGGCCTTTTACCTCCGAATCGCTCCAGTCGATGCTCGCGTCGGGGCCTGCATCTTCTGCTATGAGCTCATAGTAGGCCATCAGCGCCTTCCAGTCTTCGTCGGTGATTTCCGTGAACCAGTTGTCGAGGTTCTCGCAGAGCCATGCGAAGGTGGCGGTCGTCTTCTTCCCTTCGTAGGTCAGCTCGAACTGCATGATATCCTCGGAGGTCGCGGTGAAGTTGACCTTCTGGCCTGAGAGCGGATTGTCCTTGATGGCAGGGAAGGTGATGGTGCCTTCGCCCGTGCTCTTGTTGTAGCTGATCTTTCCTTCGACGGGTTCGCTGGCGTCATCAGCTGTGTAGGTGAAGAAGTAAGCCTTGTCGCCCTCTATCTTCATACCGACGGTGGGCATGGCGGCCAGCTGCTCTGCGGTGTACTTGCCTGAGGCCAACAGTGCTTCATCGAACTCCGTCCAGATGCCCTGCTTCAGCTGGGCGGGGATTACGGACTTGCCTTCCTCTCCTGATGATGGATTGTCGTCGTTGGTGCAGGCGCTCATGCCCAGCAGGAGAGCTGCGATTGCAAAGAATGCAAATAGTTTTTGTTTCATAAATTGAAATAATATTGGGTTAATACATTATTCTAGTTTTGTGATTTCTAATTTCTAATTATGGGTGCAAAGATACATACTTTTTCCCAAAAGTCAGCAATTTCTTCAAAAAAAGAATCACGACCCATGCCCTGAGCCGTGATTTTTGTTGATTTCATAACTGTTTTTTGTTGATTTCGTAACTTTAGGGCTCTCTGAGTCCTTCACGCAGCTCTAGGTCGGGAGCGATGTCCTTCATCCAGGCTGTCACCGACAGTCCCGTCTTGCGCTTGATGATGCCATAGCCGTGGGGACAGGTACCTGAGTCATAGGAGCCGTTATACCCAAGTACCTGTCCCAGCGACTAGCTACGCTTTATACACTTCTTCACCATCCACGATGGTGGCTACGATGTTGGCCTGGGCAACCTTCTCGATGTCGTCGTGCAGGAAGTCGCAGTCGAACACCGCCATGTTGGCAATCTTACCGAACTCGATGGAACCCATGCGATGCTCCTGATGCCACTGACGGGCCACATTGATGGTCATGGCGCGCAACGACTGCTCACGGGTGATGGCTTCCTTGACATTACGCGGTTGGCATATACCGCCCAACATTTCTTTTGGAGTATTGCGCTTCTCGGCCATGTAAATGCTGTATTTGACATTCATCATCGGGGATACAGGGAAGTCGGAATGGAACACCACGTTAGCACCTGCATCGTAGAACGACTTGATGGGATAGGCCTGATCTGTCAGTTCCTTGCCGACGTAGGAAACTTCCTGTTCGTAAGGACCTCCGGGAATCTTCGCAGTCCACAGGGGGGGTACAGCTGGTATGGAGCCTGTTGCTCCCATACGGCGGATATCCTCATCGGTGACAAAGTGCAGGTGAGCCAGCACATTGCGCTGGTCAAGGTCCCCAGTAATCTTCTCGGCATCCTCAATACAGTCAAGCATGAAGTGGGTAGCACCACCACCCTCGGAGTGTACATGGACAGACATGCCCTCCTTGTCGGCTTCGACAATCAGTTGAACCATCTTATCGTGGTCGTTGAAGCGCTCAACACCGTGATAGCCAGGCTGGTCGAGGTAATCCTGGTTTTGCCAAGCTGTGTGGGCTTCGGTCACACCGTCGAGGAACGCTTTGGCACCAACGATATGGAAATACTCACCACTCAGTTCAGCACGCTGTGCGGCAATGCGGGCAATCTCTGCCTTCGGATCGGCAATATTATCGGTGACATACATGTAAGCATAGGTACGCATCTTCAGTTTGCCTTCCTTCTCCAGTTCATGGTAGGCCTTGGGCGATTCGTGATAGACTACCTCAGCACCAGCATCAGCGACAGCGGTAAAGCCGCTGCTGAGAGCGAAATCCTGCCAAGCGAGCAGATAGTTTTTGGCATCCTCCAATGTAGTGGGAAGTTTTGGCACGATTTCGAATACGGGAGCTTCACAAACGTATCCGTCTGGCTCGCCGTTCTCGTCAACGTGTACCTGTTCATAGCCGTATTTCTTTGCGTAGGCTGCATCGATGCCGGCCCACTCAAGTGCCTTGGTGTTGAGCAACATGGAATGTCCACCGCCGGTATGCATAAACAATGGCTTGTCTGTACAGATGTCGTCCAGATAGGCCTTGGTGACGTATTCATCATTCTCCACCCATCCTGATGCTAAATAGAACTCGCGCTGCGGGTTCTTGGCAATAAACTCCTTAATGATCTCGCGGTATTTGGCATAGTCGGTCAAACCCACCTGCCCCAGGCTAGCCTGTCCGATAAAGCGGTCGCCGGCCAGATGGCCGTGACTGTGAGACTCAAGGAATCCGGGATAGACGTAGTTCTCACCGTAATCCAGCACCTTAGCGTCTGCACCAGCAAGCTTTTTTGCTTCCTCTGCGCTGCCGATATAGGCAAACACGCCGTTCTTCACTAATGCAGCCTTGGCAAAAGGCCGCTTTTCATCCATTGTGATGATGTTGCCGAGAATAATAGCTTGTTTCATTTTATATGATTTATATTACTGAGACTATGTATGCAAAAAGTTAATATCTGTTTGCAAAGATAATCATTTTTGCCAAATAAGTAGCCGTGGGGACAGGTACCTGAGTCATAGGAGCCGTTATACCCAAGTACCTGTCCCAGCGACTACCATATTTTCTATCTTGTCTGCAAAGAGCCCCCCGCCCAATGTGATGAGCGGGGACTCTTTTGAATGTTATGAATGCGGGATGCGGCTTAGTAGCGATTCTCAACTATCGCTGCGTAATAAAGATTCCCAGAATAAGTTGTATAAGTATGTCTTATCCACGACGCCTTCCCATTTTTAATTTCTGCATCTCCCATATGCCATTCCGCTATATTTTCCGGTTTCCAGTAAGCACCCACTGATGGCCCTATATAAATTTCATTTCCATTTTTACGCACTCCATTAGTAGTATTCTTTTGGGAATCCAATTCAATCAACAACAGTCGCGGCCAGTAAGGAGGAAGAGCACCTACCGATTTCTTGGGATATTCTGCACCGCCTGATATTTTACTATTATCCTTGCTTACCAACATATCCATCCAAAGATGTTCAAACTTTTCAAAAAAGCCCTTGACAGCACTATAATAGTTATATATGGCAAGAATCTCTTTCGTGGTAATCAACTTAGACTTCAGTTCTTCGGGATTCTCTATCTTGATTTTACCAGCTTCATGCCACTCAGGTCTATAAACAGCATCACGACCATAAAGATCAGGATGAGGGACCTCGCCATTCCAAAGAAAAAGATCGCCACTCACTTTGGTGCTATTCTTTTGGTAGTAATGATACTTCTGCAACTGCTTGTGCATCACGAAGTGGGCACCCGGAATCTGGCAGACGCGGAACTCATCGGGGTCGGCTACCTTAAACTCGCAGAACTCCTTGAGTTTGTCCTTGTAGATATTGAAGTTGTCGTAGAGCAATTCCTGCTTGATCTCCGACAGATTGCCATAGGTGGCGTAGAGGCAGATCATGAAGAGGCCCCTGGTGATCATGAACGTGTCATAGGCTCGGTAGCTCTGGCGGTCGCCAACGCCAAGGTGCTCCCAGGGATACTTGTCGTAGGTCAGTTTGTCGTAGAGACTGCCCATGCCCGTAGTGTTGTATGAGGAATGCTGCACAGTACTGAGGTATTCGATATACTGCCAAGTCAGCTTAAGATTCTCTTCACTACTGCCTACCCATTCCTTGCCATAATCACCTAATTTGGCACTCACCTTACTCAGGTCGTCCTTGTTGTCGTTATAGAGTTTGTAGGCGCGGTTGAATAAGGGATCCACCGTCTTCAGAGGAAAGTAGTATTTCTCGTTGCGTGTGTTGAATATGTTCACGGTCTCGGTCTGCTTCATCTTATTCGCAATAGCGATGAGGCGGTTATTCACCTCTTTGAAATGCTGGTCCATCTGATCGAAACGCACGTTCATCTGATCCATCATTTTCGCTTGAACTGCCAACGCTTGGTCGAGTTTCCCTGTGATTTTATCCAGCTTCTGGTTAATCACCTGATTAGGGTCGGGTTTTTCTTCCTCAAAGAGTGCGCCCAGTATATTCAAGCCCACTTTGATGACTGTACCTACAGCGATAGCCCTAGTTCCGGCTGGTGCCAAAACATCTTCGTTCCACACTAGCGGCTCATCGAGACCTTCCACCTCCGAGTCGCTCCAGTCGATGCTTGCGTCAGGGCCAGCTTTTTCGTCATACTGCTCATAATAGGCCATCAGCTCCTTCCAGTCTTCGTCGGTGATTTCCGTGAACCAGTTGTCCAGGTTCTCGCAGAGCCATGCGCAGGTGGCCGTCGTCTTCTGGCCTTCGTAGGTCAGCTCGAACTGCATGATATCCTCGGAGGTCGCGGTGAAGTTGACCTTCTGGCCTGAGAGCGGATTGTCCTTGATGGCAGGGAAGGTGATGGTGCCTTCGCCCGTGCTCTTGTTGTAGCTGATCTTTCCTTCGACGGGTTCGCTGGCGTCATCAGCTGTGTAGGTGAAGAAGTAAGCCTTGTCGCCGTCAATCTGCATGCCGACAGCTGGCATCTCGGCCAGCTCTTCTGCAGTGTAATTGCCAGAGGTTAAAAGCGCTTCGTCGAACTCCGTCCAGATGCCCTGCTTCAGCTGGGCGGGGATTACGGACTTGCCATCCTCTCCTGATGATGGATTGTCGTCGTTGGTGCAGGCGCTCATGCCCAGCAGGAGAGCCGCGATTGCAAAGAATGCAAATAGTTTTTGTTTCATAAATTGAAATAATATTGGGTTAATACATTATTTTAGTTTGTGATTTCTAATTTCTAATTATGGGTGCAAAGATACACACTTTTTCCAAAAAGTCAGCAATTTCTTCAAAAAAAGTATCACGACCCATGCCCTGAGCCGTGATTTTTGTTGATTTCATAACTGTTTTTTTGTTGATTTCGTAACTTTAGGGCTCTCTGAGTCCTTCACGCAGCTCTAGGTCGGGAGCGATGTCCTTCATCCAGGCTGTCACCGACAGTCCCGTCTTGCGCTTGATGATGCCACAAAACGTACTGTAACTGCTGTAGCCGCTCTCCTTGGCCAGCTGGTAAACAGTGAAGGACCGCTGAGCAGCGACATTCTCGCGATAGAGGCCGACGAAATGATTGATGCGTAAATCGTTGATATAGGCATTGTAGGTGAGCCCTTGACTGGAGAAATACTGGCTGAGATAGGTGCGGTTCGTACCAATGGCCTGGGACAGTTGGGAAATAGTCAGGTCGTGCTGCAAGTAAAGTTGCGTATCTATGCAATGCTGTTGCAGCGATGTCCTGATTTTGTCGCGAATGGCTTGTGGGAGTTCATCATGGTCCGCATCCTCCGACTCGACGGTGGCAAGCTCTGCTGCCATCTGGCTCTGTTGCTGAGAAATGCTAAGGTCGCTTAATGTCTCTACCCGCCACAAGAGATAGCAGATCAGCACGATGATGATCAGCCGCATGGCGTATTGATAAACCACGCCTTCGCTGGTAAGCGCGTAGATGACGAACGCCAGCATAATGATGGCCAGCACTACGAAACTCTGCCATACCTCCTTGTGCTCCAGGTCGGCATAGTTTTCGCGCAGCCAACGCCCATATTGCCTCAGCGCACGTACCATATATATTATCAGGCCCATGCACATCAACAGGGAATAGACATATAATGCCAGCATAAAGTCATAGCTAAGGGTGGCAGCGCTGAATGCACTTACAACAATGATCGGGGCTAACATCACGGCAATGGGCCAAAGCGGCCGCTGGCGGTCTTGCAGCATGACGAACAATACGGCTATCTCCAAAGGAATAACCGTCAAGCTGTCGAGCAATCCGCCTACCAGGTCATATGACCTGACATCCTCGGCTGAGGTGTGAAAGAAGAGCGGCATATACCACATGTGGCTCAGTGCTAGGCTGGCAAAGAAGGCTGCAGTCCAGCGGCGCAGACGGAGGGGTGGCGTGACGTCGGGGGCTATGGCATTGGCTCTGCGGAACAGCAGATAACAGCTGGCCATCATGGCCATGGTTATCACGACTGCATAAAGCATGATATAGAGCGGATCTTCCCGAATCTGATCGTACATGGTTGATATTGATATGTCTTTGAATTATTGCTATTCCTGATTTTTGATGACCAGCGACATGCAAAGGTAAGCAAAAAATCTGTGAAATCAAACGTTTTCATCTATTTTTTTTCCTATCTTTGCAACAAAATAGCAAATGATGCGCTGATTTTTCGCTGAAAGGGGTGTTGGCGCGATGTGTCGCACTTGCTGACTTCGTCGACCCCGTTGGTGCTCGGCATAGCCCAAGCGAGCTTGGCTCTGCTCTCGCTGTTGCGGCGTTGACTTCGTCGACCCCGTTGGCGCTCGGCAAAGCCCAAGCAAGCTTGGCTCTGCTCTCGCTGTTGCGGCGTTGCGGTGTTGCAGTTCGAAATCTGACGGTCTGAAGGTCAAATTTTAAGTCTATATATCTATATATATAAATATATATAGATATATAGGAGTAAATGTAGGGTGTGGGAAGCCTTTTCGAGAACTGCAACGCTGCAGCGCGCAGCAGCGAGCCCAAGAAAAAAATCGATAATTTTTCGCCCGAAAATTCGTAGACCGCAATGAAAGATTCGTACCTTTGCATTGTCAACGAAATAAGACGAAATTTGCGGCCTAACTGGGCGACAAAAATTGCCAAGCGCGCGGGCACGTGTTTCCTAGGGAAATCGCAAAACGGAGTCGAATCAGCGACGAGTAAAATATTATTACAACCGCAATTGTTTAACTATTAAAACCAGATTGAATTATGGCATTGAAGGTAAAGGCAGTAGAACGAAAGATTAAGTTCAGTAAGGATGAGAATGATCCTGGCGTGTATCGCTATGTGATGAGCCCCGAGCTCTACATCGCACTGAGTCAGGCGAAGGTGATCCGTGAGGCGGCTCTGCGCAGCGGCGTGAGCCAGGGTGTGATGAAGGCCTGCTGGGATGCAGCCGGCGAAGTGATCAAGGCGTGGGCGACCGAAGGTCACAGTGTGGCACTGCCCGGACTGGGTACGATGCGCTTCGGACTGCGCGCCAAGTCGGTCGAGAAGGTCGAGGACGTGAAGACGGGTCTGATCTCCAGCCGCCGCATCATCTTCACCCCGACGCAGGACCTGAAGGATGAGTTGGCCGACACCGCCATCCAGATCACCTGCTACGACCGCAACGGTGAGATCGTGAAGCGTGTGACCTCTGCTGACGCAGGCACCGTAGAGGATCCTGAGGGCGACGGCTCTTCGACAGGCTCAGAGACCGCGGGTGGTGGCAACACGCAGAGCGGTGGCAGCAACACGCAGAGCGGTGGCAGCACTGACACTGGCGGCTCGACCATTCCGGGCGAGGGAGACTGATTTAAAGGTAAAAAGGGGGCGAGGGCTCCGGCTCTCCCCCATTAGTTTACTGACCATTAAAATCAAAAGCGTATGACGAAGAAAGAGACTTTTAAGTGGATTGTGCAGATCATTGCATCTGTGGCGACGGCGATCCTGACAGCCTTGGGCGCAACGAGTTGCGTATGCTAGTGAAGGCTTAGGACCTGCGAGTAGACCGTGTTGGTGCGACAGAAATCGAGGCATTTTTCGCGTTTTGTCGTAAATAGCCTGCCCTGTCGCAACAACGCGAAGAAATTTTGGAGAAAATCTTTGGAATAAATCCGAAATCGTTGTATCTTTGCAATGTCGATTGGAACAGACAACGTTTGAGAGACAATATGTTTAACAATTTAAAACTATAAGGATTATGAAGCAGAAAGATGAAAAAAAGGACGCTAAGGTTCTGTCACAGGAAGAGTTAGAGAACGTGGTGGGTGGTCAGAAACCTCCAATCAAAGATAAGTAAGTTTTGAATATTGATATCCAAAAGGAGAGCCTGCAGAATGCCTGCAGGCTCTCCTTTCTTTTCCTCTGCTCTCGCCCGTTGCACTTGCTGCAGTGTTGACTTCGTCGACCCCGTTGGCGCTCGGCAAAGCCCAAGCAAGCTTGGCTCTGCTCTCGCTGTTGCGGCGTTGCAGTGTTGCAGTTCACAAACCGGAGACGATGAAGCGGGCACCCTGGGTGTACGACGTGTCGAGAGTGACCTCGTAGCCCATCAACTTGGCCAGGCGGCGCGCCAGCGGCAGGCCGATGCCAAGGCTGTGCTCCTCGGGGTAAAGGCGTACGAAGGGCTCGAAGATACGCTCCGCGTCGTCGGCAGCGACGGCTGGACCTTCGTTGAAGACGGCAATGGCGTAGGTGCCGTTGCCACAGTCGTGGCAGCTCATCTTCACCGTGCCGCCGGCAGCATACTTGTCGGCATTGTCGAGCAGACAGTTGAGCAGCTCTTGCAGCATGGGATTTGAGAAGATTTCCACCTCATCCGGCACGTCGGTCAGGAACTCCCTGCCCAGATGGCGGTCGTGGTCGATGGCCGAGGGCGCCAGGTCGTAACTGTTGAGGATGGAGCGGGCCAGTTCGTTCAGCTTGATCTTATGCTCCTTCTTGATCTCCAGATTGTCGCCGTAGAGGCTGTAGAGGATGAGCTGCTGGGTGGCGGTGGCCACATGGTAGGCATCGCGGCAAACGCAAGCGCGCAGCTCCATATAATCCTCACGCGGTATTTCTCCGTGGCCCTCGATGATGACCTCCGATGTGCTGATCAGCGTGAGCAGCGGCGAGCGCAGGGCATCCATGCAGATGCGCTTCTCCTCGTCGGTGATGCCCGACGTGCCTCTGACGTAGGAGTCGAGCACGGGGTCGATCAGCGACTCGATGCTTCGTGCGGCAGCGATGATGTCGCTGTAGCGCTTGGGGCGCTCTTCGGGTTTCAGCAGGAAATTCGGGTCGTTGAAGACGCGTGCGTAACCCCTCAGCACGTTGATCGGTGACTTCAGCTTGTCGTAGATGGACATGACGAAGGCACGGCGGATGGTCTGTCCGGCCTCCGTGTCGTGGCGGGCCTCCTGCAGCTGCTCGAACTGCTCCCTCAGGAGGCGGTTCTTCTTGCTGCGATAGATGAGTATGCCGACGAGCAGGGCGATGATCGAGGCAGCCATCAGACCGACGATCGTCAGTTGGATGCGTCGTATATTTGCCTTTTCCTGTTCAGCGGCCAGCAGGTCGATGTCGTGTGCCATATCCATCATGTGGATCTCCAGCGCCTCGCGCTCGTCGGTCAGTTCGAGGCTGTCCTTCAGTTGTGAGGCCTGGAAGGCGCGCTTCCAGTCGCCCATCTCCTCGTAGATGTGCATGCGCAGCTCGGTGGCTGTCAGCGGCACCTTGATGGAGTCGCACCAGCCGAGGGCGCACTGATAGTCTTTCTGGATGAGGCACTGGCTGACCATCACCTGTTCGAGGTTGGCGGCATTGAACTGGTCGGGTATATGCTGGCGGATGCTGTCGTACTTCGTGAAGTAGCGCTTGAAGGCCTCGCGGTCGCCCATCTGGTTGGCGATGATGCAGCGGTAGCCCAGCACGCCGCTCTCGTACATCGGCACCTGGAGCATCTGCTGGGGCAGGCTGTCGAGACATGCCATTGCCTCGGCAGGTCGTTTGAAGCTGAGCGACTGTGCCAGCGAGAGATAGGCATTGAAGACGCCTACCGGATCCTTCTGGGCGTTGATGCCCTTGAGCGCACGGCGGAAGAACGTCTCGGCCAGCTCGTGCTGGTTGCGGCCATTATAGAAGAAGCCCATGCCCATGTTCGACATGTAGAGGTACTGATCATGATGGCGCTCCTTGATGTCGTCGGTCAGCTTGTGGACCTCAATGAAAGCCCGATGGAATCGCTTGTTGTTGACCTCATAGATGATGCGCGACATCCGTGTGCGGTAGTATTTATCCCAGCTCTTGCGTTTCTCAAGGTAGTTCAGGAAGGCATCATATGCCTTGTAGAAGTCCTTGTCGTTGCCGCTCATCTGCGCCTCCTGAAGACGCTGTACGAGCTGCTGCTCCTTTTCAGCAGAACTCTGCTGGGCGCAGAGCGTCACGCTCGCGAGCAACAAGGCGATGGTCATGATGATATTCTTGTGATTCATATATATCGTGTATTGATTAATTCAGTAGGGGTGTGTTGCGAGGTGCATAATTACAAAAAAAATTCTTTTGATGCAACAAATGAGACACAAAAGGCTCAGATTTTGTGAATTCTGAAACATTTTGTGAATTCTGCAACCCAAATGCATCGTTTTTTACCCTTTTTTTTGTACCTTTGCGGGCGAAAATAAAATGCATGGTATATATAATTAAGGTATAGGAAGACATGACCATCAACGAGATTCAAGACGAGATTATAGATGAGTTCTCCGGTTTCGACGACTGGATGGACAAGTATCAGCTGCTGATAGACCTGGGCAACGAACAGGCGCCGCTCGACGACAAGTACAAGACCGAGCAGAACCTGATCGACGGCTGCCAGAGCCGGGTATGGCTGCAGGCCGACTATGCCGACGGCAAGATCCGCTTCACCGCCGAGAGCGACGCGCTCATCGTCAAGGGCATCGTGGCCCTGCTGATCCGCGTGCTGAGCGATCATACGCCGCAGGAGATACTCGATGCCGACCTCTACTTCATCGAGCAGATCGGTCTGAAGGAGCATCTGTCGCCCACACGTAGCAACGGACTGCTGGCGATGGTGAAGCAGATGCGTATGTACGCGCTGGCGTTCAAGTCGATGGGCTAGTCGTTAAGGTGCTGATAACGGGCTATTTAGGCATCTTTTGTTAGAGTCCGGATTCGACTTTTTGGGAGATGTAATTGACGGAAACTTTTTGCGAAGTTTCCGTTTTCGTTTTGTAACCTCCTGATTATCAGCGATTTTAGTTTTATTAACGAAATTATAGTTTCCCAAAAAGTGAATTTTCGGAATATTATAAGTATCTTTGCAACGTTTTCGAACTAGAGAAAAAACAATCGCTAAGAGAAGCAACTAGAAACTTTAATAAAATAACATAGTATATCAGATATGATTCAGACAGTAGTAAAGCGTGACGGACGCATTGTGGGATTTAATGAGCAGAAGATCATGGCTGCCATCCGTAAGGCTATGCTTCACACCGACAAGGGTGAGGATGAGCGCCTGTTGTATCAAATTACCGATCATATCGCCCAGCGTGGCGACAGTCAGATGACGGTGGAGCAGATACAGGACTCTGTGGAGGTGGAGTTGATGAAGTCGAGCCGCAAGGACGTGGCCCAGAAGTACATCGCCTACCGCAACCAGCGCAGCATCGCCCGCAAGGCCAAGACGCGCGACGTGTTCCTGGACATCGTGAACATCAAGAATAATGATGTCACGCGCGAGAACGCCAACATGAATGCCGACACCCCTGCCGGCATGATGATGAAGTTTGCCTCGGAGACGACGAAACCCTTCGTCGACGACTATCTGCTGAGCGAGGAGAGTCGCGATGCCGTGGAGCACAACTACCTGCACATACACGACAAGGACTACTATCCGACCAAGTCGCTGACCTGCGTGCAGCATCCGCTGGACAACATCCTGAACTGCGGCTTCATCGCCGGCCACGGTGCCTCGCGCCCTGCGAAGCGCATCGAGACCGCCTCGGTGCTGGCCTGTATCTCGATGGAGTGCGCCCAGAACGAGATGCACGGTGGTCAGGCCATCCCTGCCTTCGACTTCTACCTGGCACCCTACGTGCGCATGACGTATGTCGAGGAACTCAAGGCGCTGGAGGAACTGAACGGTGAGAGCTACAAGGACCTCTACGACGAGCCGCTGATGGACTACATCAAGAAGCCCCTCGACGGACTGACGGGCAAGGAGCGCGCCCAGCAGCACGCCATCAACAAGACCGTGGGCCGCGTGCATCAGGCGATGGAGGCCTTCATCCACAATATGAACACCATCCATTCGCGTGGCGGTAACCAGGTGGTGTTCTCGTCGATCAACTATGGTACGGACACGAGTGCCGAGGGCCGTTGCGTGATGCGCGAGATCCTGCTCTCTACCTACGAGGGCGTCGGCGGTGGCGAGACTGCCATCTTCCCCATCCAGATCTGGAAGAAGAAGCGTGGCGTGAACTATCTGCCCGAGGACCGTAACTTCGACCTCTACCAGCTGGCTTGCAAGGTGACGGCGCGCAGGTTCTTCCCCAACTTCCTGAACCTCGACGCCTCGTTCAACCAGGACAGCGACTGGCGTGCCGACGATCCGAAGCGCTACATCCACGAGGTGGCCACGATGGGCTGTCGTACCCGTGTGTTCGAGAACCGCTTCGGACCGAAGACCTCTATCGGTCGCGGTAACCTCTCGTTCACGACCATCAACATCGTCAAGCTCGCCATCGAGTGCATGAATGAGCCCGACCAGCAGAAGCGCATCGACATGTTCTTCGCCAAGCTCGACCACATGCTGGAGGTGGCTGCCAAGCAGCTCGACGACCGTTATCAGTTCCAGAAGACGGCCTTCGCCAAGCAGTTCCCGCTGCTGATGAAGAGTCTCTGGATCGGTGCTGACAAGCTGAAGCCGACCGACACCGTCGAGAGCGTCATCAACCAAGGCACGCTGGGCATCGGCTTCATCGGTCTGGCCGAGTGTCTGGTGGCCCTGACTGGCAAGCACCACGGTGAGAGTCAGGAGGCGCAGGAGCTGGGACTGAAGATCGTGGGCTACATGCGCCAGCGCATCAACGACTTCTGTGATCAGTATCATCATAACTACTCCGTGCTGGCAACGCCGGCAGAGGGCCTGAGCGGCAAGTTCACGAAGAAGGACCGCAAGGAGTTTGGCATCATCCCCGGTGTGACCGATCGTGACTACTATACGAACTCCAATCACGTGCCCGTCTATTACAAGTGCTCTGCCCGTCATAAGGCCGAGGTCGAGGCACCCTATCATGAGATGACCCGCGGCGGTCACATCTTCTATGTGGAGATCGACGGCGACGCCACCCACAACCCGCAGGTGATCATGAGCGTCGTGGATATGATGGACCAGCTCAACATGGGCTACGGCTCCGTGAACCACAACCGCAACCGCTGCATGGACTGCGGCTACGAGAATGCCGACGACCATCTGGAGAAGTGCCCGAAGTGCGGCTCGACGAACATCGACAAGCTGCAGCGCATCACGGGCTATCTCGTGGGTACGACCGACCGCTGGAACAGTGGCAAGCTGGCCGAGCTCAACGACCGCGTGACCCATATCGACCACGGTGCACAGGATATGTTTAGGGAAGAGTGAATAGTGAATAGTGAAAAGGGAAGAGTGAATAGTGAAAAGGGAATAGTGAATAGTGAATAGTGAAAAGGGAAAGTGATACGGGTTCTTGATATCATAGAAGATACGATGGTGGACGGTCCGGGATTCCGGACCTCCATCTATTGCGCTGGTTGTAACCACCAGTGCCCAGGCTGTCATAATCCCCAGTCGTGGAAGTTCGACCAGGGGCGCGAGATGTCGACAGAGGAGTTGCTGAAGATCATCATCGACGACCCCTTTGCCAACGTCACCTTCTCTGGTGGCGACCCGATGTATCAGGCAGCGGGTTTCGCCGATCTGGCACGCGCCATCCATACCTATACGAATAAGGATATCTGGTGTTTCACGGGTTTTACCTTTGAGACACTCATCCACCACGACCAGCGGGAACTGCTGGACCAGCTCGACGTGCTGGTCGACGGGCCCTTCGTGCAGAGTCTGCGCGACCCCGACCTGCTCTTCCGGGGAAGTTCGAACCAGCGCCTGATCAACGTGCAGGCCTCCCTTTATGCCGGTGAGACGATCCTGTGGAAACCAGACGTTGCTGTGGCCGTCTGACGCCTCGGTGCTAAGGCGTATCATCACTGAATTGTAACTTTCTTACAAGTTTTTTGTCTTTTTCCGTGCAAATGTGCGGAAAAAGCATTAATTTTGCAGAAAATTAGAGGGATTATGGCAAAAAACTCAAAATGGCAAGATGATTATTGGTTGTTGCTGATGCAAATCTATCTGCAGAAACCCGTAGGCGTGAAATCGATGTATAGTCGAGGGATGATCGACCTCTGTATGGAGTTGCACATCGCCCCTAATCTGCTCTTCAACAAGATGTGTGAGATGGCTAACCTCGACACGCCGCGCATCGAACATCTCTGGGAGACTTACGGCAATAATCCCCGCAAGCTGGCCCGTGCGGCCACTCTCTGGCGGGAGATGCGAGGTTTCAACAATGCCGATGCCTTCTATCAGGGCGTGGAGACCAGCGAGAGTTTTGAGAAGGACTTCAGGCCTGTGGCCGAAGGACTGACGCTCACGCCCGTGATGCTCATCTTGATACTCGACCTCTATTTCCGGCTGACGCCCATCACGATGGTGAAGGACACCCCCGAGGTGCAGGAACTGGCCCGTCTCATCAAGGTCAGTGCGCCGGAGGTGGTGGAGGTGCTGGAGACCTTCCAGTATTGCGACCCCTACCTGAAGCGCAAGGGTGAGCCCGCTGCACATCTGATCGGACCGTGCAAGCAGGTGTGGCGCCGTTTCGGCAATGCCGATACGGAGGAACTGGTGTCGTTTGCCAGTCAGTTGAAAGATTATTTTAAGTAATGGCACAGATACAGACACAGGAACAGTCACAGCAGCTGAAGCAAGGACAGACGTTCTCGCATCAGCAGTTGCTTCAGGCCTCTTTGGTGGAGTTGCCTGTCACCCAGCTTGTGGACAGGATCAACACCGAGATGAACGACAACCCGGCGCTGGAGACTGACGCCTCGTATGACAGTGCTGACGGACAGGACTATGCAGACTATCAGGGAGGTGGCGACAGCACCGACGATACCGACGACTTCGAGACCCGCAGCGAGCGTGAGGAGCGACAGTCGGCCCTCGACGAGGCTCTGAATAGCATCGGGCGCGACGATGAGGACCTGCCTGTCTATCATGACGGTTCTTCGTTTGTCGAGGAGCGCGAGGAGATGGTCTATGGTGCCACCGAGTCGTTCTACGACCAGCTGAAAGGCCAGCTCGTCGAACTGGAGATGACCGACCGTCAGCGCGACATCATGGAATACCTGATCGGCTCGCTGGAAGACGACGGTCTGCTGCGGAAGCCGCTCGACGCCATCTGCGAGGAACTGGCTATCTACCATAACATCGACGCCTCTGTGAAGGAGATCGAGCAGACGCTGGCCATGTTGCAGACCTTCGACCCTGCCGGCATCGGTGCCCGAAACCTGCAGGAGTGTCTGCTGCTGCAGATAGACCGCAGACCGGACTCGCGTGTGAAGACGCTGATGGCCCGTGTCGTGAATGACTATTTCGAGGCATTCACCAGGAAACATTGGGACAAGATACAAAGTGCGCTCGCCCTGAACGACGAGCAGGCTGCAGCCCTCTTCCACGAACTGCGCAAGCTGAACCCGCGGCCGGGTGCCTCGTTGGGCGAGACCGTCGGCAGGAGCCTGCAGCAGATCACACCCGACTTCATCGTAGATACGCAGGACGACGGTACCGTCACCTTTACGCTGAACAACAGCGAGGTGCCCGAACTGAAGGTGTCGCAGTCGTTTGTCGATTCGATGAAGGAATATCAGACGAACAAGGACCATCTGAGCAGGCAGACGAAAGAGGCGCTGCTCTATATTAAGAAAAAGGTGGACGCCGCCCAGAACTTCATCGAGGCCGTGAAGGTGCGCCGCCAGACGCTGACGATGACGATGCGTGCCATCATTCAGTTGCAGCACCAGTTCTTCGTTGACGGCGACGAGGCCTCCCTGCGTCCGATGATCCTGCGCGACGTGGCAGAGAAGACCGGACTCGACCTCTCGACCATCTCGCGCGTGAGCAACTCGAAATATGCACAGACGCGCTGGGGAACATTCCCCCTGCGCCATTTCTTTAGCGACAGCTACGTCACCACCAGTGGCGAGGAACTCTCCACGAGGAAGATCAAGGCCGTGCTGCGCGACATCATCGATGCCGAAGACAAGCACCGTCCGCTGAGTGACGACCAACTGAAGGAGGCTTTGGCCGAGAAGGGCTTCCCCATCGCGCGGCGCACGGTGGCCAAATACCGTGAGCAGTTGGGAGTGCCCATAGCCAGACTGAGGAAAAAGTGAGATGATGACAAGAGAAAAGAACATAATCCTGGCCGCGAGGGTGATCAGCATACTCTTTACGCCGTTCTACCTGCCGATGGTGGGGCTGATGGCGCTGTTCGCCTTCAGCTATCTCGCCCTGATGCCCTGGGCGTATAAGCTGCAGGTGCTGATCATGGTGTATGTCTTCACGATCCTGCTGCCCACGCTGCTGATTCATCTCTATCGCCGCTATCGGGGCTGGAACTTGATAGAGCTGGGCCATAAGGAGCGCCGTCTGGTGCCCTACGTGATTTCCATCTTCTGCTATTTCTTCTGCGTCTATCTGATGGAGGCGCTGCACATCCCCCACTTTATGGGGACGATCGTCTCTGCTGCGCTGTTCATCCAGATTGTCTGTGCACTGATTAACGTGTGGTGGAAGATCTCCACCCATACGGCAGCCATCGGTGGTGTGGCGGGTGCACTCTTCGTGTTCGGTGAGTTCTTTGGGTTCAACCCTGTGTGGTGGCTCTCTTTGGTGTTCGTCCTGGCAGGCTTGTTGGGCACCAGCCGCATGATCCTGCGCCAGCACTCGCTGCTGCAGGTGGTCGCAGGCTTTATTGTAGGTCTCATCTGTTCGATATTAGGGCTGTTGTATTTGTAGTCATGTATATGTAAAACCAGAATATAGTCATGAAACCGTTAGTAAGTATTATCATGGGCAGCACAAGCGACCTGCCCATCATGGAGAAAGCCTGCAAGTTGCTCGATGAGTTGCAGGTGCCTTTTGAAGTCAACGCGCTTTCGGCCCATCGTACGCCCGAAGCCGTAGAGGAGTTTGCCCGTACGGCCCAGGAGCGTGGCATCAAGGTGATCATTGCCGGAGCCGGTATGGCGGCCGCACTTCCGGGAGTGATAGCAGCCTCTACCACCCTGCCTGTCATTGGCGTGCCCATCAAGGGTATGCTCGACGGTCTCGACGCGATGCTCTCCATCATCCAGATGCCTCCGGGCATCCCCGTAGCCACCGTCGGTGTGAATGGTGCGCAGAATGCTGCCATCCTGGCTGTGGAGATGCTGGCGCTCAGCGATCAGGAGCTGGCCCAGCGGATGGCTGTCTATAAAGGTCAGCTGAAGATCAAGATTGAGAAAGCCAACGAGGAACTGGCATCCATCAAGTATAAATTCAAGACGAACTAAATGTATCAGAGAAGACAATCAACAGAGGCCCGTGTTGGCCAGATCGGGATCGGTGGTAATAATCCCATCCGTATCCAGTCGATGGGTACGGTCGATACGAATAACACGGAGGGTTGTGTGGCCCAGGCCAAGCGTATCATCGACGCTGGCGGCGAACTGGTGCGCTTCACGACTCAGGGCGTCCGTGAAGCCGAGAACATGAAACATATCTCAGCGCAACTGAAGGCTGACGGTTATCCGACACCGCTGGTGGCCGACGTGCACTTCACGGCGCATACGGCCGATGTGGCTGCGCTCTACTGTGAGAAGGTGCGCATCAATCCGGGTAACTATGTCGATCCCGGCCGCACGTTCAAGCATCTGGAATACACCGACGAGGAGTATGCTGCCGAGCTGCAGAAGATCGAGCGCCAGTTGGTGCCCTTCCTGAATATCTGCAAGGAGCATCACACCGCAGTGCGCATCGGTGTCAATCACGGTTCGCTCTCCGACCGCATCATGTCGCGCTATGGTGATACCCCTGAGGGCATCGTCGAGAGTTGCATGGAGTTCCTGCGCATCTTCAAGCGCGAGCAGTTCAATGATGTCGTCATCAGCATCAAGGCCTCGAACACGGTCGTGATGGTGACTACCGTACGGCTGCTCGTCAAGACGATGGACAAGGAGGATATGCACTATCCGCTGCACCTCGGCGTCACTGAAGCCGGTGAGGGCGAGGACGGGCGCATCAAGAGTGCTGTCGGTATCGGTGCCTTGCTGACGGAAGGTATCGGCGACACCGTGCGCGTATCGTTGAGCGAGGAGCCGGAGTGCGAGATCCCTGTGGCCCGCAAACTCGTCGATTCCATCGCAGAGTGCGCTGCCTTGCGTGAACAGGCCGAGGCAGGTATCAAGGACGACACCATCACACTCGATATGCATGAGACCGATTGGGAGTCGCTGCAGCTGAAGGCCGCTATGGCCGTCGGTGCGCTGCTGATAGACAAGAAGGCCCATCAGCTTGTGATCCACAATCCTGGTTTCGACGAGGCTAAACTCGTGGAACTTGCCGACGGCATCCTGCAAGCCGCGCGCATCAAGTTCACAAAGACGGAGTATATCTCTTGTCCGGGTTGTGGGCGTACGCTCTATAACCTGCAGGAGACCATCGCCAAGATCAAGGCTGCCACGAAAGACCTCGTGGGTCTGAAGATCGGTATCATGGGTTGTATCGTCAACGGTCCTGGTGAGATGGCCGATGCCGACTACGGCTATGTGGGTGCTGGGCGCGGCAAGATCTCCCTCTATAAAGCCAAGGAATGCGTGGAAAAGAATATCCCTGAGGAAGAGGCCGTCGAGAAACTGCTCGACCTCATCCGCAAAGACAGAGATCAACAATAAAAAGTTTTTTCGGCACGGATTATCGCGGCTCTTTTTATAAAGAAACACGGCTTTAGTTTGCAATACCAAAGCCGTGTTTTTAATTTATTTAAGCAAGGTTAGTCAATGCCTAAGATCTTTACGAGTTCCTTCATACCTTCTGAAGCACCCTTCTGAATCTGCTTGACGCGTTCGCCAGCATTGATGTGATTGGGGTCGATGAGGTAGATGGGGGTGTCGGGCTTGGCGTAATGCATCAGACCAGCGGCAGGATAGACATTGAGCGAGGTGCCGATGATGATTAGGATGTCGGCCTGTGCTGTCTCTTCCGCAGCGATGGTGATATTGGGTACAGCCTCACCGAAGAACACGATGAACGGGCGCAGCAGTGAACCGTCGCCAGCCTTCGTGCCAGGTTCGACCTCACAGTTGTCTGGTGTCAGCTGGATCTGGTAGCGCGGGTCATCGACATCACGGCTGGAACATACCTTCATCAGTTCTCCGTGCAGGTGGATGACCTTCGACGAACCAGCCTGCTCGTGCAGGTTGTCGACATTCTGGGTGACCACCGTCACATCGTACTGCTCTTCGAGTTTCGCAACGAGTTTGTGGCCTTCGTTGGGCTTCACGTTCCAGCATTTCTTGCGGAGCATGTTGTAGAAGTTGGTTACTAATGTGGGGTCTGCCTCCCATCCTTCGTGAGTGGCCACCTTCTGTACGGGATAGTTCTCCCATAGTCCGTCGGCATCGCGGAAGGTCTTCAGACCACTCTCTGCCGACATGCCGGCACCTGTCAAAACTACTATTTTCTTCATAGGTAAGATGATTAAAATCTATGCAAAAGTACAACATATATTTGAATGCAGACACACAAAGACACAAAGATTAAGTTAAAAAAAGAAAATTCTTCGTGTCTTTCTGTCTTTGTGTTCAGTTTTATTCATACCTTTGCAGCCAATTTTGTAGATTACACATTATTATATATAAAGAAAGAATGGATAAGTTAAGCTATGCATTGGGCCTGGGTATCGGTCAGCAGCTTGCCCAGATGGGTGCTAACGATATCAGTGCCGAAGACTTCGCACAGGCCATCAAGGATGTGCTGGAGGGTAACGAACTGAAAGTGTCGCACCGTGACGCTCAGACAATTGTGCAGGAATATTTTGCCAAGCAGCAGGAGAAGATCCAGGCTGAGCGCGCCGAGCAGGGCAAGGTGCATAAGGAAGCTGGTGAGAAATACCTCGCTGAGAATGCCAAGAAGGAAGGCATCGTCACACTCCCCAGCGGCCTGCAGTATCAGGTGCTGAAGGAAGGTAACGGCAAGAAGCCGACAGCTAAGGATACTGTGATGTGTCATTATGAGGGAACGCTGATCGACGGTACCGTCTTCGACAGCAGTTATCAGCGCGGTGAGCCCGCTACATTCCCCTTGCAGCAGGTCATCGCCGGTTGGACAGAGGGTCTGCAGCTGATGCAGGAGGGTGCGAAGTATCGTTTCTTCATCCCTTATCGTCTGGGTTACGGTGCTGGTGGCGCTGGCGCCTCTATTCCTCCGTTTGCAGCCCTGATCTTCGATGTGGAGTTGATCCAGGTGGTGAAGTAAGGCTTAGTCAGGATTTGAGAGTTTTTGTTTAAAGATATTAGAAAGCAATGAAAAAATTAATGTTTGTAGCCGCTATGGCTATTGTAGCAGCAGGATTTACTGCTTGTGGTAACTCAACACCGAAGGCCAGTCTGAAGACTGACGTCGATACGATGAGCTACGCTATCGGTATGGCTCAGACTCAGGGTCTGAAGGATTATCTCGTAGGAAGCCTGGGTGTTGACACCGCTTACATGAGCGAGTTCATCAAAGGTCTTAACGAGGGTGTCAATGCTGGTGACAACAAGAAGAAGGCTGCTTATTATGCAGGTATTCAGATCGGTCAGCAGATTTCCAACCGTATGCTGAAGGGCATCAACCACGAAGTGTTCGGTGACGACTCCACAAAGACCATCTCTCTGAAGAACTTCATGGCAGGTTTCGTGAGCGGTACTACCGGCAAGAAGGGCCTGATGACTATCGAGGAGGCTCAGGAGACCGCTCAGCGCAAGATGCAGGAGATCAAGGCTCGCGAGCTCGAGAAGGTCTGGGGACCGAACAAGGCCGCTGGTGAGAAGTTCCTGGTTGAGAACGCCAAGAAGGACGGAGTGAAGACTCTGCCCAATGGTGTGCAGTACAAGGTCATCAAGGAAGGTACTGGTGCCGTTCCTGCTGACACCTCTCTGGTGAAGGTTCACTATGAGGGCCGTCTGCTCAACGATACCATCTTCGACAGTTCTTACAAGCGCGGTGAGCCTACCACGTTCCGTGCCAACCAGGTGATTAAGGGTTGGACTGAGGCTCTCTGCCACATGCCTGAGGGTTCTGTATGGGAGGTTTACATCCCACAGGAGCTGGCCTACGGCGAGCGCGAGCAGGGCGACATCAAGCCGTTCTCTGCTCTTATCTTCAAGATTGAACTGCTCGAAGTTAATCCTAAGAAGTAATGAAGAAGACGATATGGATGGCACTCGCCCTTGTGGCGAGTGCTTCTTTTTGCCCAGTTGACGCTGCCAAGAAGAAAAACAAGGTGGTGGAGCAGCCTGTAGAAACACTCCGTCTGAACAATAGTTCCGACTCGGTGAGCTATGCTGCTGGTATGAACCTGACCAACGGTCTGATACCCTTCCTGCTCCAGCAGAAGGTGGATACCGCACTGATGGCCGACTTTGTGCGTGGTTTCCAGGATGCAGTCAAGACGGCTGACGATCCCAGGCAGAAGGCCTATGCAGTCGGTATGGACATTGCCCGTCAGGTCACTGAACGCATGTTGCCAGGTGTTACCAATGAGTTTAAGGATTCACCAGACTCTATCGTGCCTGCGCTTTTCTATAAAGGTTTTACCGATGCGCTGCTGAAGGATACAAGCATCTTCAAGACCGCTGCTGCCGATACCTATTTCGTCGAGCGCCAGGCCTTCGACAAGGCTGCCAAGACGGAGAAACTCTGGGGCCCCAATCGCGATGCCGGTAAGAAGTTCCTTGAGGAGAATGCCAAGAACGACAGTGTGATCACGCTCCCCAGCGGTTTGCAGTATAAGGTGCTGGTGAAGGGTGAGGGTGAGGTTCCCCTGGCCAATGAGAGGGTACAGGTGAACTATGAAGGCCGACTGATCGATGGTACCGTCTTCGATGCCTCTGCCAAGCACGGCGACAAGCCTGCTGAGTTCACGCCCACACAGGTGATCAAGGGTTGGACCGAAGCACTCACGATGATGCCGGTAGGCTCGAAGTGGCAGTTGTATATCCCCTACGAGTTGGCCTATGGCGAGCGCGAGGCTGGTGATATCAAACCTTACAGCACGCTGATATTCGATGTGGAACTGGTAGGCATTGACAGACCGAAGGCGGAGACGCCTGCGGAACCCGCCAAAACGACGAAAAAGACTAAAAAGTCGAAGAAATAATAGAGTGTGTCACGAAAGTGGCACACTTTTTTTGAATTTTTTCCATAAAAAGTTGCATTATTCAATTAAAATCCTTACTTTTGCTGACAAAATGTAACTTAATCGCGAAACAATGGAAAAAATTGATCTTTTGGACAAGAAGATTCTGAGCATTTTATCGAAGAATGCGCGTATCCCTTTCAAGGATGTAGCTGCCGAGTGTAATGTGTCACGTGCCGCTATCCATCAGCGCGTGCAACATCTGATCGATGCTGACGTCATCACGGGTAGTGGATTTGACGTGAATCCCAAGAGCCTGGGCTACTCCACCTGTACCTATGTGGGTATCAACTTGGAGAAGGGATCGATGTACAAAGAAGTGGTCGAATGCCTGAAGCACATTCCCGAAGTGGTAGAGTGCCACTTTACCACTGGTCCTTACACGATGCTGGTAAAGTTGTATGCCAAAGACAACGAGCAACTGATGGACCTGCTCAATGGCAAGCTGCAAGGCATACATGGTGTGGTGGCCACTGAGACCCTGATCTCGCTCGAGCAGAGTCTGAAGCGGGAGATTCCTATTACGTTTGACCAAGACGACAAGAAATGAACAGTCATTTTGACCTGCAGTCCCGACTGGACGCTGTCTATGCGCAATATCCAGAGGCTGGCTGCCAACCCGTTATAGGCATCACTGGCAACTACGACGACCTGACCTGTAAACTCGGGGAAGGCTATTATAAGTCGGTTCTTGCTGCCGGAGGTGTGCCATTGATTATTCCCCCAATCGCAGATACCGATACCATCCTGAATACCCTCGATCGTGTCGATGCCCTGATTCTCAGTGGTGGCGCTGACTTCAATCCCCTTTGGGCTGGTGAGGAGCCTTCACCGTTGCTGCATGGCATCAATCAGGAGCGCGACTTGCCAGAATTGCTGATCACGCGTCTGGCCTATAACCGTCAGATTCCGATGCTTGGCATCTGTCGTGGTATCCAGACACTTGCTATGGCACTGGGGGGGCGCGTGATGCAGGATATCAGCGCCAAGGCTACGGTGAAACATTCGCAGGATGCCAATCGCTCGGAACCCACCCACAGCGTGGCCGTCGAGCAAGACTCCACCCTCTATCGCATCTATCAGATGTCTTCACAAGAGGGGGCAGGGGGGAGGCTTTTCGTCAACTCCTTCCACCATCAGGCTGTAGAGGAGCCTGGCAGCAAGTTCCGCGTCGTCGCCAAGTCTGCCGACGGCATCATTGAGGCCATCGAGAGCAGCGAGTATAAGTCGATCCTCGGTGTGCAGTGGCATCCTGAATGCCTGGCTGACGGTCTGCCTCTTTTCCAATGGCTTGTGGGAGAGGCTCGCAGTTATCGTCAGGCTTGTCATACGCATGACCGCATGTTGACACTCGACACCCATTGTGACACCCCGATGTTCTTCCCGCAGGGTATTCACTTCGACCATCGTGACCCGAAGATCCTGGTCGATCTTCATAAGATGACAGAAGGCCGTCAGGACGCTACCATCATGGTGTGCTACTTGCCGCAGCCGAAGCCGGGTGAGACCTTCGCCCAGCAGGTAAGCTTCGAGGTCAGTGGCCCTAAGGCCTATGCCGACCTCATCTTTGATAAGATAGAGACCATCGTCAATCAGAATAGCCGATACCTCAGTTCGGCGAGGACACCCGATGACCTCTGGATGAACAAGCACCAATGTCGCAAGAGCATTATGCTTGGTATCGAGAACGGACTAGCCCTTGAAGGCGACATCGCCAACCTGAAGCATTTCGCTGAACGTGGCGTGGTCTATGTCACCCTCTGCCACAATGGCGACAATGATATCTGCGACTCGGCCCGTGGCAACAACACCCACAACGGCGTCAGTCAGTTTGGTGAGCAGGTCATCCATGAGATGAACCGTCTGGGCATTATGGTGGATATGAGTCATGCAGGCGAGAAGAGTTTCTATGATGCTCTTGACATCAGCGCAAAGCCCATCGTGTGCAGCCATAGCAGCAGCCGTGCCCTCTGCGACCATCCGCGTAACTTGACAGACGATCAGATGCGCGCGTTGGCAGCCAAGGGCGGAGTGGCGCAGACCACCATCTATCACGGTTTCCTGAGAAAAGACGGCGAAGCTACCATCCGCGACGTGATGGATCATCTCGACCATGCCATCGACGTGATGGGCATCGACCATGTAGGTCTTGGTACCGACTTCGACGGCGACGGCGGTGTGTGCGGTCTAGCTGATTCCTCCGAATTGATCAATTTCACCCGTCAACTGCTGGCTCGCCGCTATAGCGAACAGGATATCCAGAAGATCTGGGGCGGTAATTTCCTGCGGGTGATGAAACAAGTACAGAACGTATGAGATGTTTTCTGAAGACAGTCTGTGCGGCAACACTCGTCGCCGCATTGGTCTCTTGCGGGCTTCGCAAGCAGGCTTCTAGCGACGATTCGATGAGTATGCAACCAATAGGACCAGCCTTTATTGCCGACAGTGCCTTCCAGTTCTGTCAGCAGCAGTGTGACTTCGGTCCGCGTACGATGAACAGCGAGGCCCACGAACAGTGTGGTCAGTGGATAGTCTCTAAGTTCCAACAGTACGGAATGACCGTTACCGAGCAGAAGGCAACGCTGACGGGCTTCGACGGCACTAAGTTGCAGAGCACGAATATTATCGCCAGTTATCTGCCCTCGCAGACAGACCGCATCCTGCTTTGTGCCCATTGGGATAGTCGTCCCTGGGCAGATAATGATCCTGATGAAGCCAATCGTAAAAAACCCGTGCTGGCGGCTAACGATGGGGCGAGTGGGGTAGCTGTGATGCTGGAGATTGCGCGCCTGCTCTCGACCGACAGTCTGAAACTTGGCGTTGATTTCGTGTGCTTCGACGCTGAAGACTGGGGTGTGCCTCAATGGAGCGATGCCGAAGATACGGGTGACTCCTGGGCTCTTGGTGCGCAGTACTGGGCTGCCAATTGTTCCCGTGAACAGGCGAAATCCTATCGTTTTGGCATCCTGCTCGATATGGTTGGTGGCCAAGGTGCGCAGTTCTATCAGGAGCAGTTCTCCCTCAAGTATGCACGTAATGTCGTGGATAAGGCTTGGCGGGCAGCGCAGATAGTAGGCTATGGCAGCATGTTCCCTAACCAGATAGGCGGCGGTATCACCGACGATCATATCCCTGTAAATACGATGGCGAAGATTCCTTGCATCGATATCATCCCCTATTATCCTGACTGCGAGCAGAGCAGCTTCGGACCTACATGGCACACCTTGAGTGACGATATGGATCATATCGATCGGAACACCCTTCAGGCTGTCGGTCAGACCGTCATCCAGGTACTTTTCTCAGAGAAATAAGCTGAAATTCAATTTATATCTGTCCGGCTTCGACCATGCGGACGACGCGCTCCGTCAGACGGTCGGTGCCCTCTGGGTCGTATTCTTTCTTCAAGCTGGCGCCGAAGCCCCAGGCAAAGACTTGCCAGAAACCTGCACGGATAGGCCCCATGAAGGCTTTAATCATATCATAGCTGGAGGAGTGGCACTCACGGTCGATGAGTTTAATGAGCAGCTTGCCCTGTGAGTAGGTGAGCTTCTTCATCTTCGGCTTGTAGGTACGGAAGATATCGTCTTCCACGCGCTTGATATGTTCTTCCTTTGACTTTTCGTCGGGCAGCATTTCCAGCAGTTCTGTAGTTTCTATCAGCATCTGCCGTGCCTCTTTGGCGATGGGCAGCACTTTTTTCACATTCGTCACCAGACGCATGTACGACTGCGCCTGCTTCTTGTTCTTGAAGGTCAGTTCGGGATAGACATAGACATTGTTCATCTCCATATACTGGATGCTGTCGCCCTCATGGAGCACCTTGCCAACCTTCACCGTAGGGACGAAGGTAGGCGAGTCCATCTCTGCCAGTACTTGCTCGGCAGTCTTCTGTTGGTCTTGTGCCTGAATGGGCAAACACAGACTTGAAACGAGGGCTATGGTCAGTATATGTCGCATCTTGGCTGCAAAAGTACGCAGTTTTTCTGACTCTACGATGAAATTTCTTTCGTTTTTGCATTTATTTTAGAAAAATGCATTATCTTTGCATCGTTATCTTAAAAATAGTAGCTTATGAAGGCACGAATAGTGACGCTTTTGTTGATGCTGTCACTGGGCGTAAAAGCTCAGGATGTACAGTTGCGGCCTTGGGAGGTGTATCTGAACGAGGTGATGACATTGGAGGATGTCGAGTCGGAATCGTTGGAAACCGTCTATGACCTGCTCTGCGAACTGGAGCAGCATCCGCTGGACATCAATTCGCTAACGCGTGAAACGCTGGAGCAGTTTCCATTCCTTTCTGCACAGCAGATTGAGGAAATCATCGAATACAGAGACCGCTACGGACCGTTGAAGTCGGTCGGAGAGTTACAGATGGTGCGCTCGCTCGACTATGCCCAGCGACGGTTGCTCTCCTATTTTATATATATAGGCGATGAACAGGAGAGAGGTTTCCCGAAACTGGATGACATCGCCCGATATGGGCGTCACGAACTGATGGCTACGGCCCGTATCCCCTTCTATCGGCGCAAGGGCGACGACGGAACTTATCTGGGTGATCCTTACCGTCACTGGCTGCGTTATCAGTTTACGTATCATGACGCGGTGAAGGCTGGCTTCGTGGGCGCCAAGGATGCTGGGGAACCGTTCTTTACTGGACGGAACCGTTGGGGCTATGATCATTATGCATTCTACCTGCAACTAGGAGGATTGGGACGGTTGGAGTCGCTCTGTCTTGGGCATTATCGCATCTCGATGGGAATGGGACTGGTGATGAACAGCGACTTCAGTTTGGGGAAGGTAGCCATGCTCCAGAATCTGGGACGTGCTTCGACAGGCCTACGGGCTCATTCCTCGCGCTCTGACAATTTCCTGCAAGGGGCAGCCGCAACGCTGAACCTTGGCAAAGGCCTGCGGCTGACAGCCTTTGGCTCCTATCGAGCTATCGATGCAACGCTGAACAAAGACGGTACGGCAGCGACACTCCTGAATACGGGCTATCACCGTACAGCAGCAGAGATGGACAAGAAGCATAATCTCAATATGATGAAGGCTGGGGGTAGCCTCAGTTATCAGTATGGTGGTCTGCATATTGGGCTGAATATGGCCTACAGCCAACTGAGCTGTGAACTGAAACCTAACACTTCTGCGCTCTATCGGAAGAACTATCCGCAGGGGAAGGACTTCCTGAATACGAGTCTTGACTACCGCTATGCGAGTCACCGATTGTCGCTGAGTGGGGAGACGGCCATCGACAAAGCGGGTCATCTGGCAACGATCAATACCGCCAGTATCCGGTTGAGTGACACTTGGAGTATGATGGCCCTGCAACGGTTCTATGCCTACAGCTATGCCTCCATCGATGCCCAGAGTTTCAGTGAGGGTGGTCGCGTGCAGAACGAAAGCGGTGTCTATCTCGGACTCACCTGGCAACCTTCGCCCAGCCTGCGTCTTGCCGCCTATACCGACTTCGCCTATTTCGCCTGGGCACGCTATCAGGTCTCACAGTCGTCGAATAACTGGGATCATCTGTTACAAGGCACTTGGCAGCATCGCCGATGGACGCTGGATGCCCGCTATCGCCTGCGTCTCAAACAAAAAGATAATGCGGACAAAACTGCACTCGATAGTCACCCAGAGCATCGGCTGCGCCTTGGTCTCAGTTATGCTGGCGAAGGTGGATTCGGGACGCACACCCAGATTGACGGTGGTTACTATGCCTATGGAGAGAAAGAGTGGGGTATGATGATCAGTCAGAGTCTGTCGTATGAAGGTCGTTGGTTGCGGTTGAATGGTGGTGTGGGCTATTTTCATACCGATAGCTATGACAGCCGCGTCTATCTCTACGAAAAAGGACCGCTCTATACTTACGGGTTGGCATCATTCTATGGTGAAGGCATCCGCTATTGGCTGATGGCGCGGGCGGCTATTGGACAGAAGTTGGTGCTGACGGCGAAATTCGGAGTGACAGACTATTTCGATCGAAGTACCATCGGTAGTAGCTATCAACAGATAGATGCCTCGTCGATGACGGATATGGATCTGCAGGTAAGGTGGAAATTCTGAGGGATTATAGCAGACTGCGATAGAGGTCGGCCACTTGTCCTGCCACATCGTTGCCCTGGAAACGGCGGATGTAGTCGCGACTACGACGGATGCGCTCTTCACGGCCTTCGGCACCACGAAGTACTTGACTGATGGCGTGGGCCATTGCCTTATCATCATCAGGATTGACATACAGGGCATCAGGTCCGCCAGCCTCTTCCAGACACGAACCAGTACAGGCCACAACGGGCAGTCCGCAACTGATGGCCTCGATAATAGGAATGCCGAAACCCTCGTAACGTGAGGGATAGACAAAAGCTTCGGCGCCAGCATAGAGGGCAGGCAGTTCTTCGTTAGTGACACCATGCATGATCTTCACCCGATGACTCAGACCATGACTGGCGGCATAGGCACTTACCTCGTCGGTATAGGGCGTATGTCTGCCTACAATCACCAATGATAGCTCTTCTGGCAGATGATGGAGTGCCTTTACCGCCAGAAGGATGTTCTTCCGTTGCTCGATGCTGCCAACGCTAAGGATATAACGGGGAACGTCACCGCGTGCCTGTCCTCCTGTGAGGTCGGTAATGCTGCAACTCTGGTAGATGACAGAGATGCGGCTTTCGTCGATGTTGCTGTAGGCCAAGATGTCGCGTTTCGTACAATCGCTGATGGCGATGATATGGTCGGCCTCCTGGACAGTCTGACGGAATTTCCAGGCATATATTTTCGTGTCGAGCCAGTGGTAGTATTCCGGATGGCGGAGAAAAATCAGGTCGTGGATAGTGACGATGCTCTTGATGCCGCTCTTGCGGATACCGATGGGCAATTCTCCTGTCAGTCCGTGGTAGATCTGAACACCATCGCGCTGCAAGTCGCTGATGATGCCCCTTGTGCGCCAAAGGGCTTTGCTGAAGGGCAAAGATGACTTGGCAGGGTAGCAGAAGCGGATGTTCTCATGCTCACAGACCTGACGGCGCAGGTCGTCACGTCCCTGATCTGGCGCATAAAGACGCAATTGCAGTGAGGGCTGACTTTGTGAGAGGTCGTTGACGAGCGTACGACCATAACTACCCAGTCCGGTAGCATTCCTGACAATGCGCTTGGCATCATAGCCGACGATGATTCGTTCTGTCATGACTTCTTGAAGTGCTTGAATACGAAACGGACGAGGACGAAGTTGGTGGGAACGGCAATGGCCAGAACGGCAATCGGTGCCAGTTCGCGGCTAAGGCCGAGCCACAAGAAGAAATTGAAGAGCACGATGTGCAGCAGGTAGTTTACCAGATGGGCTCCTCCGAATCCGATACCATTCTTGGCAGAGGTCTTCTCCTTGAATGTGAAATGGGCGGAGAGATAGTAGTTTACCAGGAAACTGAGTACGTAGCCGATGGTATAGGCCACGTTGACATTGATCCAGTGCTGCAGCACCCAGTAGATGGCGTAATGGATAGCCGCCGCTGTGGTGCCTACGATAGCAAAACGTATCAGTTCGCCGAGTGTTTCTTTCTTCTGCATATATGCAAAAGTAACCAAAACATCCAAATACTACAAAAAAGTCAGCCCTTTTTTTGCTTTTTTTAGTTTTTTGTTTACCTTTGCAAGTAAATTACCTAAGTGTATGATACTATTAAGCTTTGATACAGAAGAGTTTGACGTGCCTCGTGAGCATGGTGTGGACTTTTCGTTGGAACAAGGGATGGCTGTTTCAAAGGTCGGTACCAATCGTATCCTTGATGTCTTGAAACAGAATGGAGTGCGTGCTACTTTTTTCTGCACGGGAAACTTTGCGGAGAATGCGCCTGAGGTGATGCAGCGCATCATGGACGAGGGGCATGAAGTGGCCTGTCATGGTGTGGACCACTGGCAGCCAAAGGAGACTGACTTCGCCCGTTCGAAGGAAATTCTGGAGCGCGTGACGGGACGTACGATCTATGGCTACCGACAGCCTCGTATGTTCCCAGTTGTCGAGTCGGAAATCAAGCGAGTGGGCTATCGTTACAACTCGTCACTGAATCCGGCCTTTATTCCTGGACGTTATATGCATCTTACGGAACCGCGCACCTGGTTTATGAAGGATGGTGTGATGCAGATACCTGCTTCCGTCACTCCTATGATCCGTTTTCCGCTGTTCTGGCTGGCTTTGCATAATCTGCCCGAGGCACTCTATCACTGGATGACGCGTCGGGTGCTCAAGAAGGATGGCTATTTTGTCACTTATTTCCATCCTTGGGAGTTCTATGAGCTCAAAGAACATCCGGAGTTCAAGATGCCATTTATCATCAAGAACCATAGCGGAAAGCAGATGTGCCAACGCCTCGACCGTCTGGTGAAGATGCTGAAGGCCCAAGGCCATGAGTTTATAACATTTAATGAGTTTGTGGAAAGGGTACAGAAATGATCAGATTAGCTACAGTATCGCCTTGTTATAATGAAGAAGAAGTGCTGCGCCACAGTGTGGAACGGTTGACGGCCCTCTTTGAACGGATGATTGCCGAGAAGCTTATCTCCAGTGACTCCATGATGGTGTTTGTCAATGACGGTAGCCGTGATCGTACCTGGGAGATAATCCGTGAACTACATGCCGAGAACAAGTTCGTTCGTGGTATCAATATGTCGCGGAATGTCGGTCATCAGAATGCTATCATGGCTGGGATGATGACGGCCCGTGAATGGGCTGATGCGGTGATTACGCTCGATGCTGACCTTCAGGATGATATTGAGTGCATCCCTAAGATGGTGAAGGACTTTGAGGCAGGCAATGATATCGTCTATGGTGTGAAAGTGTCACGTGAGGCTGATCCTTTCATGAAAAAACTGACCGCTCAGACCTTTTATAAACTGCAGAGTTCGATGGGTGTCGAGAGTGTCTATAACCATGCCGACTTCCGTCTGATGAGCCGTAAGGCCCTCGATATGCTGTCCACCTACAAGGAGCACAACCTCTATCTGCGTGGCCTTATTCCGATGATTGGACTGCAGCATACTACGGTAGATGATGTTATCAGTGAGCGATTTGCAGGTCAGTCGAAGTATACGCTGAAGAAGATGTTGCGTTTGGCATTGAATGGCATTACGGCCTTCTCCGTGCGCCCATTGTTCCTTATCTATAATATAGGAATCCTGTTTTTGGCTATTGCCTTCTGTATTGGTTGCTATGTGGTATACTCGCTGGTTGTTGGTACTGCCGTACAAGGTTGGTCATCATTGATTCTCTCCATCTATCTTGTCGGTGGTTTTATACTGATCTCAATGGGCATTATGGGTACCTATATCGGACAAATCTATACCGAGGTTAAGCGCCGTCCGCTTTATCACGTTGCCGAAATCCTGTAGTCGCGGGTGTTCATCTCCCAGATCAAGACGAACCACATAATGGTAGTGGGTAGGGCCTTCAAGGCATAGGGCTCTATGAACTGCTTCCAGATGAAACGTGGAAAGAAGACGTCGCTCGTGCAGAGGGAAGTGAAGATAAAGGCATAGATCAGCAGCCATGTAGCCCATCGGCCACGCTTGAAAGGTGCTGTGGTGTACCAGACTGCAAAGCCCGTCATGGCGGCAATGTAGCCATAACTTTCTGTACCTGTGGAGAACAGTAGATGGAACATCGCTACCGAGGCCAACATCGCATAGCGGAAGCCTGTATACTGGAACTGGTCAGTACGGCGGAAAGGCGACAGGAACAGTAGTGCTCCAGGGATGAGCAACCATAGGTCGCTGTACTCGGTATTGCCAGATATCTTACGTGGAATGCCTAAGAGGGATGTATTCGTCGTGTTGAAGGCTTCTGCCAGATTCTGGGCATTCTTTGCCACCAGCGAATCGTACCAGCCGAAATATTGTTGCACCACATATTCAGGACTTGATATGGCCATTGGGGCGACGAAGAAGAGCAAAGCCCATCCGAGACATGCCAATATGAATTTCTTTTTCTCATTGATGAAGAAGAAGAAAGCAAATCCCATGACGCCGTATAGTTTGATGAAGATGGCCAATATGATGATAAATGCAGCCCAGACAGGCTTCTGTTTCTGTACACAGGCGAAGGTGAGCAAGAGCATGCCCGCCATCGCCAGGTCGAACTGCTCGACGAACAGCGGGGTGAGCACCTCATGGAGACAGAACCAGAACATAAAGACCTTCTGCCACCGTTCCAGCGGCATATAGCGCACACCGATGTAGAAGACAGCTACGAGGAAGCACTCCCACAACAGCATGCCCCACGTATCGGGCAATACGGCGAAGGGACCGATCACGTAAGCGAAGATGACCCCATAGTGGTTACAGTCGCCCTTCAGATAGTCGTAGAACTCATAGAGTGGCAGCTGGTTGATGGTATTCCAGAATACCGACTTGTAGATGTGATAGGTATCATTATTCTTATGCCATTTCAGCAGGCCGATGATGATGGGAATCAACGCGTAGATGACTGTAATAGTCGTCCAGCTCCGCCAGAAAGGCAGGGCGAAGAAATGGGTAAGTTTAGCCTTGAAGGTCATTAGGCTATTGTCTCTCTGGTTGTTCATGATGATGCTATAGGTTGCAAAGGTACGCATAAAATCTGGAAAAATCAACGTTTTTTCCCTTTTTTATTTGGTTAGGTAATAAGTAATGTGTAACTTTGCAGACAAAAATCCGGAAATCCGGTTTTTATAGAATTTGCATTCTACTTGGCAATAGTAAACAATATAATAGACGATATACATGGATACTTTAGAATTGTTTTCCCTAAAGGGAAAAACTGCGGTTATAACGGGTGGTTGCGGCCACTTGGGAAGAGCAATGACTACTGCTTTGCAAGATGCTGGGGCCAATGTATATGTGACAGGTACTAGTGTGGATAAGTTCCATAGTGTTTTCGGACAAGAATCGTTTTTGCATTTTGTGGAGATAGATATTATGAACTCCGATAGTATAAGGAACGCCTTTGCTCAGATAGCCGAAAAAGAGGGTTCTATAGATATCCTTGTCAATAATGCGGCTCAATATGCAGGTATAGGAAAGAAATCAGAAGATCTGACTGATGAGGATTGGTCACAATGTGTTGATGGCATTGCTGGAAGTACCTATCGGTGTATAAGAGAGGTTATTCCGCACATGAAAGGAGGAGGTTCTATTGTTAATATTGCCTCTATGTATGGGATTGTCTCACCGTATATGTCTGTTTACACACCTCCTTGCGAATCCTCACTCATTCCTGTAAGTTATAGTGCAGGAAAGGCGAGCGTTATTCAGATGACTCGCTATTTCGGAGCCTATCTCATAGAAAGAAAGATTCGTGTAAATGCTATTTCTCCCGGGCCGTTCCCCTCTCAGAAGGTACAAGAAAATAAAACTTTTGTCGGCAGGCTAGAGGAGAAGAACCCGTCGCATCGGTTAGGTAATCCGGAAGATTTGAGTGGTGCCTTGCTCTTTTTGGCATCCGACGCCTCAAAATACGTGGTTGGTCAGAATATTCAAGTAGATGGAGGATGGACAATATGGTAAAGACATTATGTATCGTACAGGCTCGCCTTACTTCATCGCGTCTACCAAATAAAGTGTTGATGAAGTTAGGGAAAAGTAACCTGACAATTCTGGAGCATGTGTACCAAAGACTGTGCAAAAGCGAATTTCTAGATAAAGTTGTATTTGCGATTCCAGATACGCCACTCAACGATAGCCTTGCCTCATTTATGGGAGACAAGTCTATCCCTTATTTCAGGGGAGATGAAAATAATGTCTTAGACAGGTTCTATCATTGCGCCTTACTGTATCTTCCTCAGGTGGTCGTCCGTGCAACATGTGATAATCCCTTTGTCGATTGGCATCTTTGTGATATGCTGATTCAGAGTCTCAATAGTCGGGATTATGTTGGGTGTAAAGACACACCACTTGGTACAGCTGTTGAGGTGTTTACGATGCAGTCTTTGAAAACAGCCTATCAAAATGCTAAATCAGAGCCCGAAAAGGAACATGTGACGCCTTATATCATTCAAAAGATGGATTCGGCCTATTTAGCATACAACGGATTATCCTATCGGTTAACAGTTGACGAAGAACGCGATTTCAATGTCGCGGATACACTGTATCGGGAATTGTACGATAATAAGCCTATCGAAAATGAGTTGATTTATGAATATATTGCTCATCATCCTGAGTTGATACAAGTCAACCAAGATGTACATCAGAAAGTTCTCGGAGAATAAATTAAAAAAGAATAAGAATATGCTGGATTTTAATCAAAACATCAAGATTGGTGACCGTATGATAGGTCCCGACTATCCTACTTACATTATTGCAGAGATCGGTGGAAATTTCGATGGTAGCCTGGAAAAGGCAAAGCGCCTGATTGATGCTGCAAAAGAGGCTGGGGCAGATTGTGCAAAGTTTCAGACCTTCAAAGCTGAGAGCATTGTCTCAGAAGGAGGCTTCTCAAAGATGGAACTGCATGGCGTTCATGGGTCATGGGGCCGCACAGTTACTGAGGTGTTCAAGGACGTTGAGCTGCCTTTGGAATGGCATAAAGAACTTGCAGACTATTGTAAGCAGGTAGGAATAGACTTCTCTACTTCTCCTTATAATAAAGAAGCAGTCGATCTCTGTGCAGAAATGAATTTGCCTTTCATCAAGATTGGCTCTGGTGAGATAACCTGGTTAGAGATGCTGGACTATATTGCTCGTAAGAACATTCCCATTATGCTTGCTACGGGTGATGCTACGATGTCGGAGATTGATGAGGCTGTGCGTACCATAGAAAAGACAGGCAACAAGGATTTTGTGCTGATGCAGTGTATAACCAACTATCCTTCCAAGCTTGAGAGTGCCAATGTGAATGTTCTTAAGACTTATCAGAGTGCCTTTGGCTGCTTGACTGGCTATAGCGATCATGCCCCCGGTCCTGTTGTGGCTATTGCCTCTGTTGTGCTGGGTGCACGTGTCATTGAGAAACATTTTACACTTAATAAGAAGGACAAGGGGCCTGACCATCCTCACTCTATGGAACCTGCTGAATTCAAGTTTATGGTTGACAGTATCCGTGAGGTTGAAAAGGCTATGGGCAGTACGCGCAAGGAAGTACAAAAGGAGGAGAGTGAAACTGTATTTGTACAGCGTCGTTGTCTCTATGCCAAGAAAGACCTAAAGAAGGGCCAGGTTATCCGTGAGGAAGATTTGGACGTATTACGTCCTGCACTAGGGATTCAACCCAAATTTAAGAATATTGTCATTGGCAAGACTGTCAATAAGGATATCCCTGCTCGTGACCCTATTTTCTGGGAAGACATTTAATTTATGATAACGGACAGAGAAATTATTATGGCAATCGTGGATAACGATTGTTTGGCACCATCAGATGCAATCATTCTTCTGGAGGGTGATGGTTTTCATCGATTTCGAAAAGCGGTGGATTTGTATAAAAAGGGGATGGGCAAGAAGATCGTGTTCAGCGGTGCTATTGTTCAGAAAGAATACGGAAGCTATCCTTTTGAAGAAGTAAAACCATTTATATTAAATGCCGGCGTTCCGGAAGAAGACCTGATTCATGAGGATAAGTCGCTCCAGACCCAGCAACAAGCTGTTGAGGTTGTTAAGATGGCAATGGATAGAGGTTGGAAACGGCTTGCTCTCGTGGCCTCCCACGAGCATCAGTACCGTGCTTATCTTACTTTCCTCCGCCAGGTGTTGGATACCAAGAGCGGCATCATCCTTTACAATGCCCCAGTGAGGAATCTGGAGTGGTTCGTGGATAGTGGCTGGGGGATGCGGTTCGATCGTCTGAAAGCCGAGATTGAGCGGATAGAGAAATATAGTGAATTTGGGCATCTGGCTAATGCCCAGGAAGTGGTTGAGTATCAGAAATGGAAAGAGAGACAATAAGGAACTTGTTTGGGAAGAACTTTATCGGTAAAGATGAATTGAAACCGTTCTTTAGGTCAATGGGACTTGGAGATGTGGATGTTCATGAAAAGCCGATTGAGTATAGTGATTCAGATTTAATTAGAGCTGCAGAATCGGGGTATATATTGATATATGGTATAGAAGAAATTGGCGGGCAAAATATAACCCTAAGATTTCTCCGCGAGAAATATGGTGTGAATCCTGATGTCTCGGAGCCATGTTTGTATAATCAGGATTGGTATCTAAAGGAGGATTTTATAGATGTTTACCTTCATACTCGGTGGTTTTTAGTAAAGAAGGACGTCTTTGAGGAGTCTCGTGCCGTAGCTCCAGAAGAGTTAATTAGTCAGAAATTGAATTTCCCATCGGCAATTCTTTGCGCATATACGTTCTTTGCCTATTATTATGCCAGAAACGAATATCTGTGGTGGCATGATTTTGTATGGTGTTCTGATACTGACCATAATGGCGATCGGATCTATGTGGGCAAATACCATGATGTTGATGGCGTCAACAAAAATGGTTTCAGTATCCACCGGCATTTGGGACTGAGGTCGTGTTATGGGAGTGTAAATTATATTGAATAGACTTGATTCGGCGTTTAGCCTTAGTGATATGATGATGGGGTGGGCTTGTGTGCTCACCCCGCTTTTTGTTTCGTGCTGTAGTCGCGGGTGTAGAGTTCGTAGCAGAGCTTCAGCCAGATCAGCGTGACGGGCAGGGCCTTCAAGGCGTAGGGCTGCACCCACTCCTTGCGCAGGTAGGCAGGGAAGAGATCACTTGGCGAGAGGCTCGACAGGATGAAGGCAAAGACAAGTAGGGCTACATCCCACTTGTTACGTTGCCAGGGAGCTGCTGTGTACCATACGACGATGCCGACGAAAGGAATGATATAGCCGCTCGACTCGCTTCCCGTAGAGAAAAGTACAACCATCATCGTTACAGAGGCGAGTATGGTCTGGCGGAAAGCACTATGACGGTATTGCCCGAGTCGCAGATAAGGGATGAGGAACATCACGACTGCCGGTATGAGAATCCACAAGTCGCTGTAGGTCGTGCAGCCGCTGATACGGCGGAAGAGACCCAATGTGGAGATGTTCTGGGCAATGGATGCGAGATTCTCACTGTTTTTCTCCGTCAGACAGATGTACCATTCCTGGTATTGGCTGACCACGTAGTCAGGACTGGATATCAGCATCGGTGCCACGAACATGACGACAGCCCAGAAGGCCAGTGAGGCGATAAAGCGTGGCTTGTGCTTGGAGAAAAAGAAGAAGGCCAGTCCGACAATACCATAGAGCTTGACAAAGGTGCCGAGCATGATCCAGAACGCTGCCATGAAATCACGTTCGCGCTCGATACAGAAATAGGTGAGTAGGATGATGGCCGCGATGGCAATATTGAACTGCTGCATATAGAGAGCCGTCAATAGCTCATGGGCGCAGAACCAGAAGATGAAGATCTGCTGTTTGTGCGAGAAATCCGAGTGACGAACGGCTACATAGAGCAGCAGCGTGAGGCCGATGAGCCACAGAAGCAGTCCGATGAAGTGCGGCGTTACAGCGAAGGGAGCTATAACAAGCGAGAAGAGTGGACCGTAGTGATTCACATCGAAATATTCTTCGGGGTAGGGCGCATAGAGTGAAGTACCCTGCCAAGCATGCCAGAAGGTGCCCTTGAAGATGAGGAAGTTGTTGCAGCGCTCAGGCTTCATCTTGGCGATAGTAGCGATGATGGCCAGCAAGGTCCATAGTCCCAGTAGGGTGCGGGAGTCGCTGAAGAACGGTTTGCTGAAAAACTCCTTACATGAAGTTGTGAATCTGTTGTTCATTGGTGTAGCTCGATGTTGTTTTGTGCGGCAAAATTACCATTTTTTTTGTGAAAAGCTGCTCATGACACTATATTTTTCCGCAAAACGTTTGAAAAATGGCTTTTTTATCGTATCTTTGCGTCCATGAATCAGGAAAACAAGATATCGGTAGTCATCAACACCTACAACGCCGAGCGCGACCTTGAACAGGTGCTCGAAGCGGTGAAGGACTTCGATGAAGTGCTCATCTGCGATATGGAGAGCACGGATGCCACTCTCGATATTGCCCGCAAGTATGGATGCAGGATTGTGACCTTCCCAAAGGCTAACCATAAGAGTGCAGAACCTGCTCGCACGTTTGCCATCCAGCAGGCTTCTTCGAAATGGGTGCTGGTGGTGGATGCTGACGAGATTGTGACCCCTCAGTTGCGTGAGGAACTTTACCGCAGGATTGCCTCCGACGGCTGTCCGGCAGGACTCTATATCCCTCGTCTGAACCAGTTTATGGGCAAGACGCTCACCTGTGCCTATCCCGATTATCAGTTGCGTTTCTTTATCCGTGAGGGTACGGAGTGGCCGCCTTATGTGCATACCTTCCCGAAAGTGCAAGGCCCACTCGACTATCTGCCAAAGTCTCGGCGAGAACTGGCTTTCGTGCATCTGGCAAACGACAGTGTGCACGCCATCATGGAGAAAGACAATCGTTATAGCGATAATGATGTGGAGAAGAAAGCTCACAAACGATGGGGAGCAGGAGCATTGCTCTGGCGGCCTTTCTGGCGCTTCTTCAAGTGCTATGTGATGGAAGGAGGCTGGCGTGACGGTGTGCGAGGTCTGGTGTATGCCGGACTGAAAGGCGTCTATCAGTTCCAGTTGGTGGCAAAAATGATAGAGAAACGGGAGGCAGGCCAATGATGATGAAACTGCTATACTGGCTCACCTATGGGACACTCTATCTCTTGTCGCTGCTCCCATTGCGGGTTCATTACATCATATCCGACTTCATCTATCTGGTGGTCTATCACCTCGTTGGTTATCGTGTAAAGCTGGTCAGAAAGAACCTGGCAGACAGTTTCCCCGAAAAATCAGAAACAGAGTTGCGCCAGATAGAGAGGGATTTCTATCGCTGGTTCTGCGACTATCTCGTGGAGACGGTGAAACTGTTGACCATCAGTGAGAAAGAGCTGAAGCGGCGCATGGTGTTCAAGGGAACGGAGATCGTGGATGAGGTGGTGGAGAGTGGTCAGTCTTGTGCCGCCTATCTGGGTCACTATTGCAACTGGGAATGGATCACTTCGTTGCCGTTATGGGTATCACCTAAGGCGCAGTGCGGACAGATCTATCATGTACTGGAGAACTCGGAGTTCGACCGTCTGTTCCTGAATATCCGTCAACGCATGGGGGCTGTCTGCATCCCGATGGCAGAGACACTGAGAAGGTTGGCAGAGTACAGACAGAAGCATCAGCCAGTGGTCATCGGCTATATCTCCGATCAGGTGCCCTTCTGGAACAATATCCATCATTGGCTCGATTTCCTGAACCACGATACGCCTGTGCTGACTGGTACGGAGCGACTTGCACGGAGTGCAGGTCACGCTGTGTTCTACATCGATGTGACGCGCCCACGCAGAGGCTATTACGTGGCCGAATTCAAGCTCATAGCCCGTGACCCGAAACAGACCAAGGATTACGAACTGACGGATGCATACTTCAAACTGCTGGAGGAATCCATTCAGCGAGCTCCCCAATACTGGCTCTGGACTCACAACCGCTGGAAGCGCACCCACGAGGAGTTTAACCTGCGCTACGATCCAGAGACGGGCCGTGTGAGCCTTGAAGACCTCGATACCATCAAGAAAAAGAAAGGGCTGCTATGATATTCGTTCACGACAAGGGCCGCATGGCCAATAATATGCTGCAGTACGGGCATGTGTATGCCTGGGGCCGCGAGCATGGGCGACAGACGATGTCGATGCGTTTTGCCTATAAGTATCCTTGGTTTAGGATTTGTCATACGCCCCACCATAACTTCCCGACCTATGTCTTTGCCAAGTATGCTGCCAAGTGGGGACTCATCCCCAGCGTGCATTTCGACGAGGAGGGTGCCGACTACAGCCGTGAGGAGCAGATGATGCATGACAGCAAGATGCTGATGGTGCAAGGCTGGTATGCCCGCTGGTATGACCTCTTCCTGAAGTACAAGCCCGAGATACTCGACCTTTTTGCTTTCGATGAGGCTGTGGAGCGTAAGGCAAAGGAGCGCTTCGGCGATACGAGGGGCGTCCATTTAGGTGTTCATGTCCGTCGTGGCGACTACAAGACATTTCAGGGAGGTCGTTTCTACTATAGCGACGAGCAATATGTTCAGATCATCCGCTGCTATTACGACTGCTGTTATCCTAAGGAGCGGCTTTCGGTCTATATCTGTGGCAACGATCCTAATCTGGATAAAGACTATTATCGCGAACATCTCAATGATTTCTCTGTTCATTTCCCAGAGGGTAATCCTGCCGAAGACCTTTGTCTGCTCTCGCTCTGCGATAATCTGATCGGTCCGCCCAGCACTTTTACGCTGGTGGCCTCGATGTATCACGACACACCGCTCTACTGGATAGAAGACCCCTCGCAGTCGCCTACGCCAAAGGCATTCAGGTATTTCGATGACTTGTTCCGTCATATTTATTAAATCTTGCAGCCTATGAACATCTTCTTCATGATATTCGGTGAGAAGGCGGTACATCACGTGCAGGCCTATCTCTCCATTCGTACTTTCCAGAAACAGCTGGGGCCTGATGACCAGATTTTCGTGATGGCGACTCATCCAGAACTCTATGCCAGCAGTGGGGTGGAGGTGATACCGATCAGCGATGATACCATTACGGAGTGGAAGGGTAAGCACGGCTTCTTCTGGCGGGCCAAGATCAAGGCTATCGAGTATATGGCTGTTCATTATCCCGATCATCACCTGATGTATCTTGACACAGACACCATCCTCTATGGATCACTGAGCGACCTGAAGCGCTGTTTGGATGAGGGGTGTGGGCTGATGCATCTCAATGAGGGGCATCCCTCGGAGATGACTTCACGTTCGCTGCGCATGTGGCGACAGGTAGAGGGCCATACTTATGGGAATGTTACCATCGGCAAGCAGCACTGCATGTACAATGCTGGGGTTGTCGCCATACCCAAAGACAAGCTCACGGCAGTAAGCCAGCTGGCATTGACGCTCTGTGACGGGATGCTGGCAGAGGATGTAGAGCGCGTCACCATCGAGCAGTATTCCCTCTCGATAGCGCTTTACGAGCGTACAAGCCTGCAAGAGGCAGACAAGTTCATAGGTCACTATTGGGGCAACAAACCTGAGTGGGAGGCCATAGCCTACGAACTGATGGCCCGTGCCTATATGGAGAAACTGACTATTGAAGAAGAACTGGCACGCATCGATATCGAAACCCTGCGCCAGACGCCTTACTATATCCATCACTCCAGCACCGCCCGCCGACTCAAAGGACTGATCGACAGCTGCTTCAAGGACAAAGACCTCAAATACCTGTAAGCACTATGGAGAAACTGATCTCGATTATCATTCCGACCTACAATATGGAGGCCTACATATTGAAGGCACTTGAAAGTCTGGTCATCCCGCGTAACTTGGATGCCCTCGACGTACTGGTGATAAATGACGGTAGCAAAGACCGCTCGTCGGAACTGGCGCATAGCTTCGCAGACAAGTATCCCCAGAGTTTTCGAGTGATCGACAAGGAGAATGGCAACTACGGCTCGTGTATCAACGAAGGATTACGCCATGCTGTGGGTAAGTATGTGAAGGTGCTCGATGCCGACGACTGGTTTGACACTGAGAATTTCGATCAGATGGTGGAGATGCTGAAGCATGTGGATGTCGATCTCGTCGTCAGCCATTTCGCCAAGGTCGATGCCAGCGGCCATGTGGGCGATGTGAGAGATTTGCATATCCCCAGCGGCCAAACACTCGATATGGATACGCTCTCCCGCAAACGGAGTGTGCAGGGACTGTGGATGCACGAGATTGCCTATCGTCGTGAGAATGTCATCCAGATGGGGTATCATCAGGAAGAGGGCATCTCTTATACCGACGTGCAATGGGGGTTCTCACCGATGGCGATGGTGAAGACGGTGTTCTTTACTGGACTGCTGGTCTATTACTATCGTGTAGGCCGTGAGGGTCAGTCGATGGATGTGAATGTCTATCGGCGGCAGTTCGCTCAGGAGTTCCGGTGCACCTCGGCCATGCTTGCGGATTTCGTGGGGATGAAGGCGGTGAGTCAGGCTGTGGAGCAGATGATGGCCGACAAGATGCGAGGCCGTATCATAGCCCTGTATAAACGGGCCCTGGTGGATATGGACGATCGGCACAACGAAGCGATGATAGCTTTCGACGAGCTGCTGAAAGCCAAGTCGCCAGCACTCTATAAGGCCGTGGGTTGCAGGCTGCTGAGCGTTCCCTTGTTCTGCTATCCCTACATCGGCGCATGGCGTAAGGACCGTGACGGCAGGTTGCTGCAGCTTGTACTGAGACTTTATCGGCGGTACAAACGTTAGCAGGCCTTACGTATCAAACAGTTTCAGCACTTTCTCGACGATGGGAGCCATATCGTAGTATTTGTATTCCGCGAGGCGCCCTCCGAAGATCGTGTGGCCTTCAGCCGCTGCCAGAGCGGTATATTGACTGCAGAGGCGCGTGTTTCGCTCGTCGTTGATGGGGTAGTAAGGCTCCATGCCGTCTTTCCATTCTGTGGAATATTCGCGTGATATGATCGTGACGGGCGTCTGATAGACGGCATCGCCGAATTGCTCGAAATGCTTGTGCTCGATGCTGCGCGTGTAGGCCACGTCGTGGCTGGTGTAGTTGACGACGGCATTGCCCTGGTAGTTGGCCACGGGCAGTGTTTCTTCCTCGAATCTTACCGTGCGATACTCCAGTTTGCCGAAGCGATAGTCGAAGTACTCATCGATTTTCCCCGTGAAGACGATCTTGTCGGCCATACCTTCCCAGTGGCTGCGGTCACCGAAGAAGTCAGCGCCAGTCCTGGTCTCAATGCCTGCCAACAGTCCGTCGATCAGGCGGTTGTAGCCTCCCGTGGGAATACCTTGGTAGAGGTCGTTGAAATAGTTGTTGTCATAGACCAGTCGCACTGGCAGGCGCTTGATGATGAAGGCGGGCAGCTCAGTGCACTTGCGGCCCCACTGCTTTTCGGTATATTCCTTGATGAGCCGTTCGTAGATGTCCGATCCGATGAGGAGCAGAGCCTGTTCTTCGAGGTTCTCTGGCGTGTCGTTGCCCTTGTGGCTGATCATCTGAAGTCGGGCTTTTTCGCGCTGTTCCTCGATGATGGCAGCAGCTTCGGCAGGGCTGGTGATACCCCACATCTGATGGAATGTGTTCATATTGAAGGGCAGGTTGTAAAGCTTGCCCTTGTAGTTGGCCAGAGGAGAGTTCGTGTATCGGTTGAAGGGCACAAACGAGTTGACAAACTCCCATACCTGCTTGTTGGAAGTGTGGAAGATATGGGCACCATACTTGTGTACGTTGATGCCCTCCCGCTGTTCGCAATAGATGTTGCCTCCCAGATGGGGGCGCTTGTCGATCACCAGGCACTTCTTGCCTTGCCTATGTGCCATGCAGGCATAGGTCGCCCCGAAGAGTCCTGCGCCAACCACCAAGAGGTCGTATTCTCTTTCCATTCTCATAAGATTCTCATTCTGCGTGCAAATATAAGAAGAAAATCTGAATGTGCCAAGAAAATGCCTGATAAATAGGGTCGCTGTCATCGGTGTCATCGTCATCGGTGTCATCGTCAGTTGAAAATAAAGTCCGATTTGTTTGGAAGATTCCGGAATAATGCCTATATTTGCAAAGTGAATCAATCTCTCAAGCGTATGACAACCCAGGAAATGACAAGTCTGATAGCCGAGTATTTCAAGACGCAGCCCGTCCTGAAAGCATGGCTTTTTGGTTCTTTCTCGCGTGGGGAAGCTCGTGAAGACAGTGATGTGGATATCCTGATTCAGGTTGATCATTCTCAACCAGTCGGCTTGTTCAAGCTGAGCGGCATGCATCTCGATTTGCAGGACTTGCTCGGCCTGCGTGTTGATTTGGTGACGGATAAGGGACTGATGGATTTTGCCCGTCCCAGTGTTGACCGTGATAAAATCCTGATCTATGAGAGAGTTGCGTAAGGACAAGTTCCGCTTGGAACACATTCTTGAGGCCATTGATCGCCTTGAGACTCATGCTGGCAATCTTTCGCGTGAGGAACTCGAGAGCGATGTTCTGCGATATTATGGTATAGTGAAGAATATTGAGATTATTGGCGAAGCTGCCAATATGTTATCCTCTGATTTCAAGGAAGCCCATCCTGAAGTCGCTTGGCGCGACATTGCCGGGATGCGCAATTTCCTTGTCCATGAATACTTCAGAGTTGACAATGATACCGTATGGGCTGTCATCCATAGCGATATTGTAGAATTGAAGAAGCAGATAACCCATTTCCTATCCGATACAGACTGGGAGAAATGGGAACAAAATTCAGAATTATAAATAGGGTCACTGTCAGCGGTGTCATCGTCATCGGTGTCATCGGTATGGGGGAAACGTATCATTTGGGCTTCGTATCCGTAACATTTGAGGGGCGTATCCGTAATGTTCGATAGGTGATGTTGTGGGCGTGTGTTATAAAGGGTGTCAGCGGGTGTTGTTGGCGTCATCGGGTGTTGTGGGTTGTCATCGGTAGCATTGTTGGGGTGTTGGTGAGTGTTTTGTAAGGATATTTAGTGGTTACCTGTGCAAAAGGCGGGGCGGTGATGGATGTGTTGGTGGAAGTGGTTGTGTATCAAGCGGTTTTTGATGTGGCTAGGGTGAAAGGGCGTGATGGGTAGGAAAAATTTGCGGGATAACTAGGGCGCAAATTTGCTACTATTAATGGGCGCTATTTTTACTATTAATCGTAGCAATTGCTATCATTAATGCCTTTGGCTGCCATAGGGAACGGTGTAAAGATAAATCATATTTTCGTGGAAGGAGGGACACTGGAATCGGTGGCGGCGATGACGATGACAGTGATGACAGCGGGGGGATTTATATTTTCGGAGGTGGTGGGTTGTTTACAGAGCTATCTATATATATAATATAAATATTATATATATAGATAGAGGTTTTTCTGGGCGATGGCGAGTTGATAAATAGGGTAGCGGTGTCATCGTTGTCAGTGTCATCGATTGTCATCGCTTTGCACTATCTTTGGCTGCGCCGAAGGTGCTCACGTACCTTTGAGCTTCGCTCGAAGATAGGCTGCATCTCGGAAAAACTGAAATAAATTTGGTTTTTCACTCGATTTAGATAAATTTCTCACGCTCAAGAATGCAAATTAATTTGCATTCTCTTCGCTTAATCGAAATTTTGCACTATCTTTGCAGCTATGAATTCGAAACTGCTGAAATTGGATGCTCCCTATAGCGTGATCTATGCTGGGGGAAAGGTGGGGCGACACGTGGCCACGCTGATGGTTTGGAACGACGATGAGGAGATGGAAGGCGGTATCATCAACGCTGCCTCTTACCCCGTGATCGACGAAGGTGAGGAATTCCCTGCCGGTACGCTCTGCGACTCGGCTGAGCTGCACGATTGTCGAGTGCTTTGTCCGCCCGAGGGCACTAACCTGCAATGGGTGACGAAGATCATCGAGTACGACTTCAAGCAGCTTGAGCCTGCCGGGCCCGAGTATATCCTGGAGCGCATGAAGCTGCTGGGCTGTAAGATCGTGATGCCTCGGGAGAAAAACGACAAGGGCGAGCTGGTGCAGAAGTATGACTTCGACGTGACGCTCTATTTCTGGAAGATCGACGGGCCTGTCGGCAACGATGACGAGGGCATTTTCCGCGTAACGAGCAACCGTTTCAACGGCTTCTACTTCGAGACAGAGGGCACGCCCGAGGAGATCTACCACGATCTGAGCTATCAGCGGACGGTCTATCAGACTGCCTTTGCCAAGGAGTATGTCTCCATCAAGTTCCATACCAGCGACGGTTATCTGAGCAGTGTCATCAGCCGTCTCAACGAAGAAAGAGATTAAAAGGTACGCGCACGATGGAGATGACAATAAGCAAGATGAAGCCCATACCCGTTGAATATGTTCTGGCCGTTGCCCAGACTAAGGGTACCGATGCTAAGCGGCGGCCTTATATCGAACTGATAGAGCGCTGGGGTGAAGAGCAAGGTCAGGATGAAGAGGCTCGGCAGCTGCTCAGACGTCTGCGTGAAGGTCAGGAGCTCGATCCTCAGAAGATGCCTCGTGAGTTCATGCCCCGTTTCCGTCAGCCTGAGGTGGCAAGGCCACTGATTGGGATTGTTCGCAAGATAGATGATATCATCAGCTCTAAACAAGAGAACTGGACGTGGGCTCATGTGATGCGTGTGATGGTGGATGAGGGCATCCTCTACAAGCCCACCGTCAACCGCTTTGATGCCATCATCTGTGCGATGATTCCAGGCAAGGGTCGTGACACCGTTCGCAAGCATGGTGACTACGAGTACATCATGGGTCAGGAAGAGCCGTGGGCAGCATGGACTTCCCAGTCGTACATCAATCCCACACTTGCCGCCGAGCGCTCCATCTGCAACCAGATTGCCCTCGAATTCGCCCCCGTGCTCACCCGCACCATCCGCGCAGAACTCTGATTACACCAAGAATGTGCCGAGAGGGTTCCTGAGATTTCCGATGGTTTTCCGAGATTTTCCGACTTTTTTCCAAGGGCTTTCCGACGTAGGTGTAATAGGTTGAAAGGCTCTTTTCGCATTTCTTTTCTTTATAACTTTGCAGTGCTGAGATCAAATTTTCAGCACCAAAGTTATATGTCTAGAGAAAAGATTATTGCAATGAACCGCTTGGTTCGAGCCCTTAAGGGGCAAGTGTTCGAGTGTAAGCTCGAAGAGTTTGTTAACGTCACCCGCAGCGACGAGGTGACAAGTATTATCAACCAGATTCGCGCAACGGAGAATAAGGATGTCCGTCGCCAGCTGAAGGCCCAGTTGCCTTTCCGCTGTCCTCATTACTTCCGTTTCCGCGACAACCATCGTGCGCAGGACTCGATTCTGCCCGAGGAGTTCACTTTTCAGACCTGTGTCGATATCGACGATGCCAGTCAGGTGTCACGAGCTTTGGCTCGCGCGTACTATCTTAATAAGGTGGAGGGCGAGTGGGAGGGGATGCTGCTCCATGCAGAGTATTCAGCCTCGAAGAAGCTGCATCTGGATATCCGCATCCCGGTAGGCATGACCATCGAGGAAGCGCAGCAGGCCTATACGAAAGCTCTGGGCGTGGATTTCGATGCCGACTGCTGTTCACCTGAGCGTATGATCTACATCGTCGATGAGGCCTCTCAGCTCTATACGAGCGACGACTGGCAGACACGACTGTCGGACGAGGAGATTGCCCTGCGTCGCAAGGCTTATCAGGATCGTGGGCTCGACATCGATGGCCGCAAGCTCGCATCAGGCACCGATGCATGCAAGACATCATCCGTTGACGGTGAGCCAAGCGATGACACCGCTGACGATGACACCGCTGACAACGGGGTAATTTATCCTGCAGACTACCAGGGTATCCCCTATGAGAAGATCGTCGAAGAGTTGGCCGATCAGTTGGGAGGCGCACCTGAACACGGCAATCGCAACGATTTCATCTTCAGGATGGCCTGTCATCTGCGCCATGTCTGCAACGATGACCCTCAGTGGATTCGCCGCATCCTGCCCGACTATGGAGAGGATCACGAGCGCGTGACGGAGACCATCCAGAATGCCTGCAAGCGCAAGCAGTCGGCTGCCATGAGCCCGAAGATGAAGCTGACGCTCGATCTCTGCCGTCGCCGTCAGAACCTGGAGCAGGGCACCGACAAGGCTGCGCTGATGCGAGAACCTCAGATGCCCCGCCGATTGCCAGCAGCTGTCCGTCTGGCTATCTCGAAGGTGCCCGACCACTGTCGTGCGGCTATGGCCTCGGCTATCTTCCCTTCGTGGGCTGTCCGCATGGGTGGTGTCAAGCTCGAGTATGCCGACAATTCGGAGATGGAGGCTACGCTGATGAACTGTCTGGTGGCTCCGATGGCTACGGGTAAGTCGTGTATCAAGCGCCCCATCGACATCAGTCTGAAGGACATCATGGCCCGTGATATGCTCTGTCGTGAACAGGAGCAGCAGTGGAAGGACGAACAGAACTCACGTGCAGCCAACAAGAAAGGCAGTGAGCGCCCGAAGGACATCTGTATCCAGGTGGTTGACTCCGACATGACCAATGCCGCCTTCACCCAACGTCTGGCTGATGCCGAACGTGCCGGCCACAAGTGTCTCTACACGCGAATGGACGAGATTGAGATGCTCTCGAAGATGGCGGGCGGGAGTTCGAAGGAGATGGTGAGTCGAGTGATCTGCCGCAACTTCGATACCGATATGTACGGGCAGGAACGAGTCGGTGCCCAGTCGGTGACAGCCCGTGCTCCGATGCGTTGGTGTTGGAATGCCTCTACGACGCCTGCCTCGGCCATCCGCTACTTCCGCAAGAACGTGAACGACGGTACGGTATCCCGTGTGGACTTCTGTACGATTCCGGAGATCGAGGACAACGGTGAGATACCAGTCTATAAGCGCTACGACGAGAAGTACGAGATGCAGATGACAGCCTATCTGCAACTGCTCGATGAAGCCAGTGGAACGATTGTCTGTCATCAGGCGAAGAAGATGGCCTGCGAGTTGACGAAGCTGGCTGTGGAGCGCTCAGCCCTGTTCGATGATGATGGTTATCGAGTCTTGGCCCGTCGTGGTGCCGTCATCGCCTTCCGTAAGGCCTGCATCCTCTACGTGATGAACGGCATGAAGTGGTCGCGTGAGATTGAGGATTTCTGCCGCTGGTCGTTTGACTACGACATGTGGGTGAAGATGTCACTCTTCAGCGAGGCCCTTGACGAAGACAGGGAGTTGGAGCACAAGGTGTGCCGAGGTGGTATTGCCAACATGCTCGACCTGATGCCCGACGAGTTCAGCCGTGAGGAATGCCGTTCGATGCGCATTCAGCAGGGTAAGAAGAATCCTAACCCCAAGGATCAGTTGGCTCAGTGGACCAAACGTGGATTCATCCTCTTCGACGACGTCTCGAAGAAGTACCACAAGACCCAGAAGTATCTCTCAAGCCATGTGGCTTGAGGGGTACTCTCCCTTTAAGGCTGCAGTCGGTCTTGCGTCATTCGCTCCATATACTGTTGTATGATGGCCTTCAGTTCTTGTTCCATGGGCTGCTGGATATTCTTGAACTTGTTTACCTGGTTGCGCTCCATCAGCGAGTCGGTGAGGGCATACATGCCGGTGGTCTTCTGTCCGTCGAACTGCAGCACGTAGCCATTATGCACATATTGGTAGATGCCGTTCAGATAGTTCACGGCCCAGGTCTCCTCTTCTGGTGTGTTGAAGAGGTCGATGCCGAAGCCGAAGTAGGGTTTCTTGTAGTGGAGCATGCCCATCACTGTAGGCAGGATGTCGATCTGCTGGGCAATCTTGTTCTGTATCTCAGGTTTCCGCTCCGTATTGCCTGGCTCATAGATGATGATCGGTGAGCAGAATCCGCCAAGGTCCGTCTGGTAGTAGGCGTGGTCGGAGAGGTTTGTGTGGTCGCTGGTCAGCACGAAGATGGTGTTGTTGAACCAAGGCTCGTGACTGGCTTTCTCGAAGAACTTGCCGATGGCCATATCCGTATAGCGGATACACTTGTGGATGATGATGCCTTCTTCGGGGTAGATATCCTGGTATTCCTCGGGAACGACATAGGGGTGATGGCTGCTGGCGGTGAAAACGGCCGTCATGAACGGCTCCTTCATCTCCGACATCTTCGTGGCATAGTACTGCAGGAAGGGCTCGTCCCAGATGGCCCACATGCCGTCGAAATCACGATCGCCACCGAAACGCTTGTCTTCGTCATAGTCCTCACGACCATAATACGCTTGGAAACCTGTTGCGCGCGCGAAAGCCTGGAATCCCATCGAGCCTCGTTGCGCTCCGTGGAAGAAGGCCGTCTCGTAGCCTTCGCCTGCCAATAGGCGGGCAATGCCGCTGACGTTGTTCATCGAGGCAGGTGTAAGGAAGAAAGGCTCAACGAACATCGGGATGCTCGACAGGATGCTCGGCATACCATCGATGCTCTTGCGGCCGTTGCAGAAAGAACGGCTGAAGCTGACGCTCTTGGCGATGAGTGAATCGACATGCGGCGTATAACCCTTGTAATTGCCGCCCTCGAGGGTTTTGTTGAGGGCACCGATGTATTCACGTCCGAAACTCTCGACGATGAGTACGACCACATTCTTCTTCGTGAAGGCGCAGCTGTCGCTTGCCAGTGGTTTGTGGACGGGGGTATAAACGGCAGCCATCTCTTCTTCGCTGGCATAATAGTCGGGCACTTCGAATACGGCCTTGCCTATCGTGCGATATAAGGAAAACGGTGTGTTCAGCACGAGGGCTGCTTCGACAGGGCGGTCCACATACTGGTTGGCATTGCTGATGGTGATAGGTCGCACGGCTGTGGCAAACCCGCCTCGGATGCCTGCTACTACGAACGGAGCCAGACCAGCCAGCGAGAGCAGCATCACTAAGTCGTAGTGCCACCAGCGGTAGTCGCTTGTGCGTAGTCCCGTCTGGCGATAGCATTTATAGATGGCCCATACCAGCAGGGCGAAGATAGCCACGAGATAGATATGGCCGATCGTTTCTGTCAGGAATATCGAACCGAGGTTGTTCTCATGGGAGAACTCGCTGAAGATGGTAGTCGTCGTGCGTCGCATCGTGAAACGGAAATAGACGGCATCGCAGAGATTGACCGCAAAGGCCAGTGCGTTGATGACGACAAACACCCATCGACATAGTTGCTGGTAGCCTCTGGTCTCCTTTCCGTGCCAAGGGAGCAGCATCAGCACGATATACGGGATATTCGTCACGAGGATGGCCGTCGTGTCGAACACCAGTCCGCCACCCAGCATCTCCATCAGGTGACTCAGGGTGAGTCCTTGTGCGAAATAGCTGTAGTTGACCATCAGGTAGATGATGCGAGCCACGAAGTAGAGCACATAGACCATCAGCAGGTTACAGATGGTGGTTGCCAGTGGGGATAGGAGGCGTAGGCGTCGGAATGTCATCATAATGCTGTCATTTTTTGGTTCCCATGGTCTTCAGGTCTGCTGTCGTCGCTTGCAGGATGGCCTTGCCGATACGTTCCATCCGCGAGGCGTCGCTGCTCTCATTGGTCACAAAGCGTGAGGCGTCGAGATCATAGACGATGAAACCCGTTGAGTCGATCATAGAGAAACCGTTATTGTAATTATGTACGGCAAATGGGTAGCGGTATGAACTGCTCAGCACGTCGCGGCTCCATCGGAATTGGTCGTGAGGCAGTTGCAGTTGTGAAAGTAAGGTGGCTGCCAGGTCAGTCTGGTTGCAGAATGGGGTGACCTTGCGCGGCTGTTTGACGGCTCCGCCTACCCATACCATTGGTATCTTGTTGCGCAGTCTGACGCTCTCGTTCATCGTCCCGTGATCGATGCTGTGGTCTGGCAGGAAGATGATGAGCAGGTTCTTCCATTGGGGGGTAGCCTTCAACTTGCTGATGAAGTCACCGATGCAGAGATCGAGGTAATAGAAGGCATTCTCTTCCTCGTCCTTGATTTTCTTGACGGGTACGTCCCAAGGCTCATGCGAGCTGAGTGTGGAGAAGCCGAAGAGATAGTTGGTGGAGTCCGTCGGTTCTATCGAACATATCTGGTCGTAGAGGGTGTTGAACGTGATGTCGTCGCGTACGCCCCATTTGGCAGTGCTTTGTTCCTCGCTGGTGTAGTCTGCCTTCCAAGTCAGTTTCTCCCAACCTGTACCGATCAGATAACTGCGCATGTTGGTGAAATTGATGTCGCCGCCGTAGAGGTAGGAAGTCTTGTAACCTTGTTGCCTGAGTGTTGAGGCGATGCCTGGCAGCAGGCTGGACTTCTTGGGCATCTTCATCACCGATGAGGTCGGGAACGAGGGATAGCCGCTGTAGGTACACACCGTTCCGCGGTCCGTGCGCCAAGTGTTGCCGTAGCAATTCGTGAAGTCGATGCCTTCTTCTTTCAAGCGCCTGAGGTTCGGCATAGCCTTGGTGAGAAAGTCGCCTGCACTTTCCATCAGTACGATGACGATATTGGGTCGCGTCGTGTTCAGCAGTGAATCGGTCCCTTCGGATGTCGTAGGGTAGAGATCCTGAGTCAGCCGTTTGTACTCCTTCTCTGAGAAGAAGTCATAATCGACGATGTTGCTGGCCGTCTTCTCGAAAGACGACAGGAAACTGAATACAGGATTGACGGCAGCGTGGTTCAGGAACTGATTCTGTGAGAAATAGACCTGTCCGACATTGGTGGTTGATTCGTCAAGACCGCCACGAATGCCGATAATGAAGACCGGAATCAGGAGTATATTACCCAACGTGGCTGTCTGTTGATGGCTTGGCCTGCTCTCCCAGAAAGGGATGGATTTGTAAAGTCGGTAGATGGCGTAGGTGAGCGTCACGAGAACGATGAGGGCAATCACCATATAGAGACCCGACACGCTGGCTCTGGCCTCGACGGGCGTCTCCAGATACTGCAGACAACTCGCATCGAGCTTGAATCCCCAGAAGGGATACAGGCAGGTATCGGCTACGAAAGCCAATGCCAGCATGATGGCGATGAGGCCGTAATAGACGCGTAGTATCCTGCGCAGTAAGTCTCCATCCCACCATAATGATATCATGGTTATAATGAAAGGCAATAGCAGGAAGTAGATGGAGGTGGAAAGGTCGAGGGAAAGTCCGTGCCAGATGACATTGGCCGCATCGATGGCTGTGAAAGAATGGTCGGTGAGGTTGGCGATCATAAATGCTACCTTGGCGACGAGAAAGATGATCAGCGTCAGCAGGTAGAATCTGATGAGAAATAGTGACCGTTGTTTCATTAGCTTTGCATCTCGTGGAGTTTCTTATAGTAACCGTCTGAAGCGAGTAGTTCCTCATGGGTGCCTCGCTCAACGATCTTTCCGTCGTGAAGCACACAGATCTCGTCAGCGTTCTTGATGGTGCTCAGTCTGTGGGCGATGGCCACAGTGGTGCGGGTCTTCATCAGTCGTTCCAGCGCATCCTGTACCAGTCGTTCACTTTCAGTATCGAGTGCAGAAGTGGCCTCGTCGAGGATAAGGATCGGCGGATTCTTCAGAATAGCTCGGGCGATGGATACCCTTTGGCGCTGACCACCACTGAGTCGGCCGCCTCGATCACCGATGTTGGTATCGAAGCCCTGTTCTGAAGCCGTGATGAAATCATAGGCATTGGCAATCTTCGCAGCTTCCTCGATCTGCTCCTGAGTAGCACTCGTCACGCCGAAGGAGATGTTGTTGCGGAAGGTGTCGTTGAAAAGGATGGCTTCCTGATTGACATTGCCAATCAACTGGCGCAGGTCGTAGATGCCCAGATCCTTCACGTTGATGCCGTCGATGAGCACCTCGCCTTCCTGCACGTCATAGTAGCGGGGAATCAGATCGACGAGTGTAGACTTGCCGCTTCCGCTTTGTCCTACGAGGGCTATTGTCTTGCCTTTGGGGATGACGAGATTGATATCCTTCAGCACCCATTGTTCTCCGTAACGGAAGGACACATGCCGGAATTCTATCTGATGTTCAAAGCTTTGCAGATGCTTTGGCTGCTCAGGCTCTTTGATATCGTTTTCTGCCATCAGTATCTTATCGACACGCTCCATCGAGGCTAATCCCTTGGGGATGTTGTAGCCGGCTTTTGAGAAGTCCTTCAGCGGGTTGATGATGGAGTAGAGCATCACCATGTAGTAGATGAAGATCGGACCAGAGAGCGTATGGTTGTTGATGACGAGGATGCCGCCAAACCAGAGTACGATGACGATCATGATGGTGCCAAGGAACTCAGACATAGGGTGAGCCGACGACTGACGGATGTTGACGCGCATGATATCGTTGCGATAGGCGGAGTTGATATTGTCAAAGCGACGGTTCATACGCTTCTCGGCACAGAAAGCCTTGATGATACGCAGACCACCGAGCGTCTCCTCCACCTGACTCATCGTGTCGCTCCAGAGTGCCTGTGCCTGGATAGACTGCGCTTTCAACTTTCGGCCTACCCATCCCATGAACCATCCCATGATGGGCACGATAATGAGGGTGAAAAGCGTGAGTTCCCAAGAGATGAAGATGAGGGCAGCGAAATAGCTGACAATGAGGATCGGGTTCTTGAAGAGCATCTCCAGCGATGCCATGATGGAGTTCTCGATCTCCTGCACGTCACCACTCATGCGGGCGATGATATCACCTTTGCGTTCCTCGGAGAAGAATCCGAGTGGCAGCGAAGTGATCTTCTCGTAGAGTTGGTTGCGGATATCGCGCACGACGCCAGTCCGGATGGGAATGATCGTGGCTGCGGAGAGGAAATAGGCACCAGTCTTTAAGAACGTCGTAGCTGCGAGGAACAGTCCGATAAACAATAAGGTAGTGGTTTGTCCCCACTCGGCAATCAGACCGTTGACGTAGTAGTTCATATTGTTCATCAGGACAGCCTGTATGTTCGTCCAGTCCCAGTCCATCAGTTCGGTGGCTGTGGCTGCATCGCTCGTCTGGAAGAGAATCTGCAGGATAGGTATAAGGGCTGCAAATGAGAAAATGTTGAGGATGGCCGACAGGATATTGAATACCACCGACAGTATCAGGTATTTCTTGTATGGCGGCACAAATCGCCTTAATACGTTCAGAAACTCTTTCATAATGATTCTTTGTTAGAGGACCAAGGTCCCGAATAGTGTGGCACTTGTACTTCCCGTGATTCTGACGCGTACGGTCTCTCCGATATGATGGCTGCCCTTATCAAACACGACCATCTTGTTCTGTTCCGTGCGTCCACAGAGTTGCTGACGGCTGCGCTTAGAGAATCCCTCTACCAGCACATCAAACTCCTTGCCCTCGTCTTTCTTGTTTTGCAGGGCCGACATCTCTGTCTGAAGGGCAATCAGTTCGTTTAGTCGGCGTATCTTTTCCTCCTCAGGCACATTGTCGGGCAGATGCTTAGAGGCATAGGTGCCTGGACGCTCAGAATACTTGAACATAAAGGCAGAGTCGTAACCCACCTCGCGCATCAGGCTGAGCGACAGCTCATGATCCTCGAGTGTCTCATCGTGGTAGCCCACGAAGATATCTGTGGAGAGTCCGCAGTCGGGTATGATGCGGCGGATAGCCTCTACGCGTCCCATATACCACTCACGGGTGTATTTGCGGTTCATGAGTTTCAGTATCTTGTCGCTGCCGCTTTGCACAGGCAAGTGGATGTGCTTGCAGACATTAGGCATCTCGGCAATCACGTGAAGGGTTTCGTCGCTCATGTCCTTGGGATGACTTGTAGTGAATCTTACTCTCATCTCTGGTGCTTCCTCGGCTACTCGTCTTAAAAGTTGTGGGAAACTGGTTTCGCCACAAGCATACGAGTTGACGTTTTGCCCTAAGAGTGTAACTTCTTTGAAACCACGATCTCTCAGATCCCGAACCTCACGCAGTATACTCTCTACGTCACGACTGCGCTCGCGACCTCTCGTGTAAGGTACGATGCAATAATGGCAGAAATTGTTGCAACCTCGCATGATGCTCACATAACCGCCGATCTTATGTCCCAGTCCGATACGCTGGGGCACCACGTCGCGGTAGGTCTCGGTGGTTGAGAGTTCTGTGTTCATGGCCTTGTGGCCTGTCTCTGCCTGAGCAATGAGGTCGGGCAATGTCAGATAAGCGTCAGGACCAGCCACAAGGTCACAGAAGTGGTTGTCCAGAAGGTCCTGCTGGGCTCTTTCTGCCATACATCCCAGAACGCCGATAATCAGCGGATTGCCTCCAGCGCCCTGCATTTCTTTTTTGCGCTTACGACGCTCAGCGTCTAATGCCTCCAAACGATGGTAGATCTTCTGTTCTGCATTGTCTCTGACACTACAAGTGTTCAGGAAGACGGCATCAGCCTCCTCCAGATGCTCGGTGGTCTCGTAGCCGGCCATCTGCATGACGGATGCCACCACCTCAGAGTCTGCCACATTCATCTGGCAGCCGTATGTTTCTATATATAGTTTCTTCATTTCGCCTGCAAAGGTACGAATAAGTACGGGAAATACCAAATTTATTTGGGTATTTCCGATTTCTTGATGGATAGTTGCTTATACGATTGGCAAGGAAATGCCGCTGATTTTCTGATAGATGTCGAGGGCATAGACATCGGTCATGCCACTGATATAATCGATAACGGCCATCAGGCGTGTTTCGATATCAGGGGCGTCGATGTCGTATTGGCTACTGACGCGGCTGATGAGGTGTTTTGAGTAGAAACGCTCAGGATGTACGGCAGCATCGATAAACTGCTGCATGAGTGTCTGGATGATCTGATAACCGGATAGTTCGACGTCGAGTACAGGGCGGCTCTTGTAGATACGACTGAAAGAGAGGTCGCTGCAATGCAAATAAGCCTCATGTTGCAGAGGACTGATATGATCGATGAGGCTGCCCTGGAAATCACCGCTGAGAATCTGTTCTTCGTTGTCAGTAAAGACCTTGACACACTCATTCTCCAACTTGCCGATGACGCAGGCTCTTAAGTAAACAATTTTCTCGTTGTTATCGGCTACGCCTTCCTCGTCGATGCGATGAAGGATATGCTGGCGGGTTTCATCGTCGAAGAATCCCAAAAGCAACTGCATGGTTTCGTCGTGTGTGAGAATCTTCAGCTTGTGAGCGTCCTCGATGTCCATAATCTCGTAACAGATGTCATCCGCTGCTTCTACAAGATATACCAAAGGATGTCGGGCGAATCGAAGCGGTTCACCCATTGCTGATTTGCAAGGGATGCCTAACTCGTTGGCAATCCTTAGGTAAGACTCCTTCTCGGTGTCGAAGAAACCGAACTTCCCTTTCTTTCCTGCAGCAGTAGAAGAGTAAGGATATTTCACGATACTTGCAAGCGTGGAGTACGTCATGACAAAACCACCAGGCCGACGTCCCTTGAACTGGTGTGTCAGAAGTCTGAAGGCATTGGCATTACCCTCAAAATGGGTGAGGTCGCTCCAGAATTGCGGACTCACCTGACGCTGTAAGTCGCTGCCAGCCCCGTCGATGAAATAGGCCTGCATAGCCTTCTCACCGCTATGTCCGAAAGGAGGATTCCCAAGGTCATGGGCAAGACAGGCAGTAGCAACAATCTGCCCAATCTCCTGAAAAAGCGAGTCGCTCAGTTCGGGATGTCGTGCTGTCAGTCGCTGGGCCACATCATTGCCTAAAGACATACCGACACTTGAAACCTCCAAAGAGTGGGTGAGACGATTGTGTACGAAGATGCTTCCAGGCAATGGGAAAACCTGCGTCTTGTTCTGAAGACGACGGAAAGGAGCCGAGAAAATCAGTCGGTCATAATCGCGCTTGAACTCAGTTCGGTCATCGTGGCGTTCAGGGTGACGATGCTCTTGTCCGAGGCGCTTATTTGATATAAGTTCTTGCCAATTCATCATAATCTGGGTGCAAAAGTAACTAATTTCACCTAAAAAACCATATTTTTCGAGTAAAATTATGGCTATTTGAAGAGAATTGCTTAATTTTGCACATTAATTAAATGGTTTTTGAAAGTCATGTTAAAAATACAAGTCATAAACAAGGGCCATCAACCTTTGCCACAATACGCAACACCGCAGAGTGCGGGTATGGATCTGAGAGCAAATTTAGAAGAGCCGATTATACTCCGGCCCTTGGAGCGCAGACTCATACCCACAGGACTGCACATCGCATTGCCAGCAGGCTATGAGGCACAGGTTAGACCTCGCAGTGGCCTCGCTCTGAAGAAGGGTATCACAGTACTGAATTCGCCTGGCACCATTGATGCTGACTATCGTGGCGAGGTGGGAGTGCTGCTCATCAATCTGTCGCAGGAGGATTTTGTCGTGAACGATGGTGAGCGAATCGCGCAGATGGTGATTGCCCGTCACGAACAGGGAGAGTTCGAAGCTGTAGAAGTGCTCGATGAGACTGAACGTGGCGAGGGAGGCTATGGTCATACTGGTGTAAAATAACGGATGATGGGGATGATGAAGTATCTGATGCTGTTTCTGATGATGAGCCTGGGACTAAAGGCTCAAGCTCAGGATATGGTGTTCCCAGATTCCATTAATCGTAAGTTTGATCATTTCTTTATGGAGGCAATGGTCCAGCGGCAAAAAGGCAACAACGATGCTGCCTTTGACTTGTTGCGCCACTGCCAGGAACTGAGACCTGATGCTGCGGAGGTCTATTATTTCCTGGCGCAGTATTATGCAGAACTCAGAGATACGGAGAAATCGACGGCCTGTGTGAAGCGTGCTGCATTATTGGCACCTGATAACGAGACTTACATGGAAACCTTGGCTCAGACTTATATCCGCCAACAGGATTACGCCAATGCGATACTTGTTATCGAAGGTATCTATGAACGCAACAAGGATCATCTGGATTTGTTGGAAATGCTTTTCCAGCTGTATCAGCAAACGGGTGATAATGAGCATGCCGTAGAGGTTCTGAACCGGTTAGAGAAGATTGATGGTAAGAGCGAACGGCTCTCAGTTGCCAAAAGTGAAATCTACACCCGTATGGGTGATAAGAAGGCGGCTGTTTCGGAGATGAGTCAGCTGGCCAAGCAGTTCCCCAATGACCAGAACTGTCAGGCGATGTATGGTGAGGCCTTGATGATGAACGGCCAAACCAAGAAGGCGTTGGGAATCTATCATCAGATATTGGAGGTTGAACCGGATAATAACCGTGTGCTCCTGTCGTTGCGCACCTATTATCAGTCGCAGGGCGATATGGCTATAGCTGACTCTCTGACTGAACGAGTACTGATGAACCAGAATACAACCTCTGCGGAAAAGATTCAGCTCCTGCGTCAGGAAATCTCTGCCAGCGAGTCTGCTGGTGGTGATAGCACCCGAGTCATGTCATTGTTCCACCAAATGTTGGCGCTCCCCAATTGTGATGCGGATATGGCTCTCTTCTGTGCCTCTTATATGAATGCCAAGAAAATGCCAAAGGACAGTATCCGTCAGGTATTGGAAAAAGTACTGTCAATAGCACCGGATCATTCTGGAGCACGCTTGCAACTCGTGGGCTATGCATGGGAAGAAGATGACCTCGATCGTGTCATTAATTTGTGCCAAGAGGCTCGGCAGTATAACCCTGACGAGATGGCTTTTTACTATTATCAGGGTATTGCCTATTATAAAAAGGAAAATCTGGATGGTGCGCTCTCTGCTTTTCAGAATGGCATTGGAGTCATCAATGAGGAGAGCTCTCCCGCTATTGTTTCAGATTTCTATGCCGTCATGGGGGATATCCTCCATCAGAAAGGACTTGCTAAGGAGGCTTTCGAAGCCTACGATTCTTGCCTGCAGTGGAAAGACGATAACATCGGTTGTCTGAACAACTATGCTTATTACCTCAGTGAACGTGGAGAACAGTTGGACAAGGCCGAGACGATGAGTTTTAAGACGGTGAAGGCAGAGCCCAAGAATGCAACCTACCTAGATACTTATGCCTGGATACTCTTCATGCAAGAACGGTATTCAGAGGCTAAGATATATATTGACCAGGCGCTTCAGAATATGGAGGACTCGCTTGGAAATGAAGTGATCATAGAACATGCGGGAGATATCTATGCCCAAAACAAGGATATTGACCGTGCTCTCTCTTATTGGCGAGATGCTCAGCAAAAGAAACCTGAGGATCAGCTGCTGCTCCGTAAAATCAAACTAAAAAAATATTTAAAGAAATGAAAATTCCTAGTTTTTTAAGAGTTGCCATCTTGGTATTGCCACTGGTACTCACTTCTTGCGGTTCACACAAGAAAGTTCAGAAACCTGTAGTTATGAACGCAGAAACAAGAGAGAAGGTTGACTTTATCTCTGCTGTTCAGGAAAATTCGCAGACAGCAAAGTTTATGACTTCTAAGGTGAAGTTCTCAGTTGAAGTCGGCCCTCAGAAGCTGACATTGACGGGTAACTTGAAGATGAAGCGTGATGATGTCATTCGTTTGCAGCTGATGGCTTTCGGTTTTGTGGAGGCAGGTCGTATCGAAATGACAAAAGACTACGTGCTGATCATGGACCGTATCAATAAGCAGTATCTGAAGGCTCCTTGGATGTCTGTTGATTTCCTGCGTAATAGCGGCCTTAACTTCAACACCATTCAGGCTCTTTTCTGGAATGAGCTTTTCAGACCTAATCAGGTGAAGGCTGAGAAACAAAGCCTTGATTCTCTGGCTGCATATTCAATCTTAGAGAGTGGTGACGACATGATCATCAGTCTTGAGGAAGGTAAGATGGACTACAGTTGGTTGGCCAGTAAGGAGAACGCTCTGTTGAGAATGGCAAATATCCTCTATAAGGACAAGCTCAATGGAAATACGCAGCTGAACTGGGACTATGACCAATTCGAGAAGTTGAATAAGACATACTTCCCCACTAAACATGGCATTACGCTGTCAACTTCTGGTAAGGAAGTGAAGCTTGGTATGACTCTGAGCTATATTGGTGCGGAAACCGAATGGGAGACGCGGACAGAGATTTCAAATAAGTATCGCGAGGTAACGGTAGACGAAATCCTGCGTCGTTTCATGTCTCTTTAATGGCTGTCTGGATAAGTGAAAGGTGATAGACTAACGATGAGAAAATTGACTCAGAAACGCTGGCTTGTGATGGTGTTTATAGCCCTTATCACCATTCACTTATCTGTAAGCCCTGCCTTTTCTGCTGTTCAGCAGCAGAGAAAGACGGCTGTCAAGAAAAAGACAGCCAAAAAGAAAGGCGCTTCTCAGAAGAAAGGTACTGCTAGAAAGAAAACCGCTCCTAAGAAGCCTACTGTGACTGTTAATAGCCTGAAGAATGAGCAGGCGCAGGTAAGAAAGCAGATAAAGGAGCAGGAACGTCGATTGCGTGCCAATGAGCAGGATGTGAAGAAACGTCTGCAGAATCTGATGGCCCTGACAAATGAAATCGCTGATAAGCGTAGGACCATTGATACGATCCGGCATGATATTTCGCGACTTGACGGTAATATACATACGTTGGAGATTCAGTTGAAGATGTTGGAGAAAGAACTGCAAGAGCGGAAGAACAGATTCCGGAAATCCATGCGCTATATGCATCGTAATCGGAGTATCCAGAGTCAGATGATGTTTATTTTCAGCGCTAAGAATTTCTCTCAGATGTATCGCCGTCTCCGTTTTGTCCGCGAATATGCAGCTTATCAGCAGGCTCAAGGTGAGGCTGTGCTCTCAATGCAGCAGCAGGTAAATGACGCCTTTGAGGAACTGAAGAACTCAAAGAAAGAGAAAAATGTCCTGCTCAGTCGTGGTGAACAGGAGAAGAAATCTCTGGAAAACAAGCAAGTAGAACAGGAACAGGTGGTCAGCTCGTTAAAAAAGCAACAGAAGACCATTCAGACCATTATTGACAAGCAAAAGAAACGGGATATCGAACTCAATGCTCAGATTGATCGTCTTATTGCTAAGGAAATAGCCCGTGCCAAGGCTCGTGCAGAAGCCGAGGCCAAGAGAAAGGCCGCAGAAGCTGCTGCAAAGAAGCGTGCTGAGGAACTGGCTCGGAAGAAGGCTGCAGCAGAAGCCGCTGCTCGTGAAAATGCTCGTCGTATAGCCGAAGCAAAGGCCAGGGAGGAGAAAGCCAAGGCTGAGGCGCGTGCTGCTGCCAAGAAGAGCGCAGAGGAGAAGGCACGTGCAGAGCGTGCCGCAAGAGAAGCTGAGAAAGCGCGTCTGGCAGCAGAACGTAAAGCGGTTGCAGAAGCTAAAGCTCGTGAGCGCGAAGTTGCTGAGGCTAAGAAAACGGCAGAGGCCGAATACACGGTTTCTTCAGTTGATCGTCAGCTCACGGGAAACTTTGAGAGCAATCGCGGACGCTTTCCTATGCCTGTTGTCGGCAGCTATCGTATAGTGCATCGTTTTGGCACGAATACGGTAACCGATGTGAAAGGGCATGTGACCCTCGACAAGAAAGGTATAGATATAAAAGGACAACCTGGAGCTGCTGTCCGTTGTATCTTCGACGGAGAGGTAAGTGCGGTGTTTAGCTATTCTGGAACGACGGTAGTTATTGTCCGTCATGGTAGTTATCTGTCTGTCTATTGTGATTTGGCTTCTGTCAATGTCAGTCGTGGACAGAGAGTTTCCACCAATCAAACATTAGGCCGACTTGGTTCTGACGGCATGATGCAGTTCCAACTTCGCAAGGGCAACAGCAAGCTCAATCCCGAAAGCTGGTTGTCAAGGTAGAGTTCCCTTAAAGATTCAGGCCATCCAGTAAGTACAGGTAAGTGCTGATGGCTTGTTCTATTTCTGAAATCTTAATGAATTCATCGGCAGAATGTGAGCGTGACGACTCCCCTGGTCCGAGTTTGAAAGACGGGAAAGGCATCAGTGCCTGATCGCTTAACGTGGGAGAACCAAAAGGTGTCATGCCTCGTTCCAAGCATCTGCGAATGATAGGATGATCTTGTGGGATGCTCGATGAGTGTAACCTGAAAGAACGGGCGTGCAACTCGCATTTGGTCATTTTCTTGCACAGGAATTCGAATAAGAATTCATTCTGATAGAATTCGTTCGTGCGTACATCTATTATAAAGTGGAGTGTATCAGGAACGACATTGTGCTGGGTTCCACTCTTCACTACCGTTACGGTCATCTTAGTAGGTCCAAGTAGGGGGCTTTCCTTGCGGAACTTGTAGTCGCGCAGCCATACGAGGTCGTCGAGTGCTTCGTAGATGGCATTGATACCCTCGTTTCTGGCGGCATGTCCAGATTTTCCGTAGGCATAGCCGTCAATAACCATCAGACCTTTCTCGGCAATAGCAGGTTGCATACCAGTGGGCTCTCCTACAATCGCCACATCGACCTTTGGCAGATGTGGCAACACACGGCTGAAACCATTGGCACCAGAAATCTCCTCTTCAGCAGAAGCCACCCATAGGATGTTGTAGTTGCGTGGACGATGGAGCATCATGCGATAGACTTGAAGCAGTGAAACGAGTCCTCCTCCGCAGTCGTTGGCGCCAAGACCATAGAGAATATCTCCTTCCTGTGTAGGAGTGAACGGATTGCGCGTCCAGGAACTGACAGGCTTTACTGTGTCGATGTGCGCATTCAGCATTACCGTTGGTCGATTGTTGTCCCAGTCCTGGCATCCAATCCACAGATTGTTGCCTTCTCGCCCATGGGGCAAGTTCCATTTGTTCAGATACTCAGACAGACAATCTGCTGCCTTTGTCTCGTCTCTACTTACTGAAGGAATGGCAATCAGTTCCTTCAGAAGTTCTACCGCGTCGTTTGTATATGCCTTTATGTCCATATCAATTGCAAAAATACGGATTAGTTTCCAAGTATGCTACATTGGAGGGCAAAAAATACGAATATTTAACTTTCTGTGTGTTTTTTGTTGCCGTTTCGTTTTTTCTTCGTATCTTTGCATCCAGTAACAACTATTAATTCTACATCAATGAAGCGAATAATGATTATGGCAGCATTGGCAGTATGCACTATGTTGGCCGCCCATGCACAGGATTCCCGCAATCCGTCTTTTCTTGTGGGAGTGACGAATGTAAAGAACAATTATGCTGCGGGTAAGCAGAAGGCTACAGTGGGTAGTGTACTTGGACAGTTGACAAGTGCAGTGCTCGCAGGACAGACTACCACCAAGCTGGAGGGCTATGAAGACGAGGTTAAGGCTGCCATCGTAAGAGGTATTACGAATACTTATCGTCTGGATGCCATCGATGGTAATCTTTCTGAGAGCGAGGCTGCTCAGCCAGGGTCTATGTATGTAGATGCCACTATCGACAATATTTCCTACACCCAGAAGACCACTTATTACGAATCCACCAAGCGTACTCATACTTACTATATGGGTCAGATCAGTGTAACCCTTCATTTCAAGGATGCCAAGACTGACAAGGTCATCATCAGCCCTTCATTCAGACTCTCTGAGTATGACTGCTCGTGGATGGAGACAGCAGAGAAGGCCGTTAGCAATGCCCTGAATAGTCTTTCAAGAAACGTGCGCAGTTATCTGGACCAGTGCTATCCTTTACGTGCCAATATCGTTGAGGGTGCCAGAGAAAAGAAAGATAAGCAGAAGGAAGTCTATATCGATCTTGGCAATCACAACGGCGTCTATGAAGGCCTTCACTTTGGTGTCTATCTAGAGAAACAGGTTGCTGGAAAGATTGCCGAAAGACAGATCGGCAAACTCAAGATTATCGAGGTCCAGGGACCGGATATCAGCCTCTGCAAGGTGCAGAGTGGCGGTCGTGATATAAAGGCTGCGATTGATGCCGGACAGAATATCGTAGTCAAGACGATGGAGTAGCCTTGTTACGAGAGACTAAGACTGAGATGCCCATCGACAGTACGAGCACGCCGAAGATAATGGCGAGTGAGACTGTGGTGGGCACTTCTATGTGCGGCATATTGAAGCTGATACCAATCATCTCACCGAAAGCATTCACATATTCATCCATAGCCAATAGCATCTTGATACCTACGAAGCTGAGGATGATGCCGAGCCCGTATTTCAAGTAAGTGAAGTACTTGGCGACTGCGGCGAGGGCGAAATAGAGTGCACGCAGGCCGAGAATCGCGAAGATGTTGGAGGTAAGCACGATGAACGGATCACGGCTGACGGAGAATACGGCGGGGATGGAATCGACGGCAAATGCCACATCGGTGGTCTCAATGACCAGAAGCGCAATGAATACCGGGGTAGCAAGGCGCTTACCGTTCTCTACGATGAAGAACTTGTCTTCGTGCATCTTGTCGGTAACGGGGAAGAACTTCTTGAAGAGTCTGACGAAGATGTTCTTTGACGGATCTACCTGTTCGTCATCATTGTGCCCGAACATCTTGATGCCTGTGTAAATCAGGAAGATTCCAAAGAGGCCAAGAACCCATTCGAAGCGAGTGATCATCGCTGTACCCGCGAAGATAAAGATGCTTCGGAGTACCAAGGCGCCGAAGATACCCCAGAAGAGCACCTCATGCTGGTATTTCCGCTCGATGCCGAAGAAGGAGAAAAGCATCAGGAAGACGAACAGATTGTCCATCGACAGTGATTTCTCTATCAGATAGCCAGCCAGAAACTCCATCGCCTTTTCGTGGGCATCGCCTGGATAGAACAGGTAGATACCACCGCAGAACAGCAGCGATACGCCAATCCATACGGCAGTCATCTTCAGGGCCTCCGACACACTTACCTCATGCTGGCCTTTCTTACCGAACGACTTCAGGTCGATCAGCAGCATGATAAACACTAATACATAGAATAAAATCCACGCCCAGAGGGGCATACTTGCGTCTTGCATCTTAACTTCTTTTCTTTTTACCGGCTGCAAAGGTACGTATTTTTTCTGTAACTCTCATGCCCTTTTTCCAAAATGATGCGATTATTGTCGAATAACCTACACTTATCAAGCAATAACCAACGCTTATTGGACAATAACCTGCCCTTATTGGGCACAGATTCTTCCCCCTGGTATGCAGCAGATATTCCCAGCTTGGGAACAAAATGTTCCCAGCCTGGGAATGGATTGTTCCCACGGTGGGAATAAAAAAAGGTCTGTAGCGGTAGTTTTTTCTGGAAGTATATGCCATATTAGAAATAAATGTTGTATCTTTGCACTCAGAACCATTATTTCTCAGACTATGAAGAGTGCCCCTTTATTGTATATTGTCATCTGCCTGGTAGCAGGAATTGTTGCGGGTGAATACATCCGTATCTCTTTTCCACTTTTCCCGCTGTTACTCGCTTCTGTAGCTGCATCTCTGTTCTTGTGGCATCGTCCGTATGCGCAGTCTGCTGCCGTTGGTGTGTGCGTGTTTGTGTTAGGATGGCTCGTGATGGAACGTCAGCAGAGGGCATTACAGGTGGAATGGTCTAATGCCGAAGTGAGTTATGAGGCGGTGGTCATCAGTGAACCAGTAGAGAAGAAGAAAACCATCGGGGTGGACTTGTTATTGGCAAAAAGTGGACGAAAGATAAAAAGCTATTTCTACAAAGACGAGCGGAGCAGGCATCTTCGGATAGGTGATGGCTTGAAGATACAGTCGGCTATCAAGGCCAATCGTGAATGGCGGCAGGGTAACTTCAGTTATAAGCGGTATTTGGAGATTCATGGGTTCACGGGGAGTACGTATGTGGCAGGGTGGAAGTGGCAGCATGCGCAGGTATCGTTAAGGGATGTCTCAAGATTGGAGCGTACCAGATTGTTCTTCTTGAAATTGCGTAGTCGATTGCTCAGCCGTCTTAGAGACGAAGGCGGTGGAGGCGATAGTTTTGCCGTCGTAGCAGCTATGGCATTAGGCGACAAGTCGTCGTTGTCAAAAGAACTGCGCGATGTGTATTCTGTAACGGGCGGTGCTCATGTCTTGGCTTTGAGCGGCCTGCATCTGGGGATTATTTATATGTTGCTTTCCTGGCTGATAGTCGGGCGACGATGGCGGAATGTCTCTCTTCTTGTCATCATACTGAGCATCTGGGCTTTTGTCTTCTTGGTAGGGTTATCGACAAGCGTTGTGCGTTCTGCCATCATGCTCAGTGTCTATGCGCTTATGTCGCTCGGCCATCGCGACAAGATGTCGTTGAATACACTGGCGTTTACGGCCATCGTGATGTTGCTGGTGAATCCTCTGTCGTTGTTTGATGTTGGGTTTCAGATGTCTTTTGCCGCTGTAGGTTCCATTTTGCTGTTTCTGCCATTATTCGAAGAGATGGCTCCCATGCAGGTTCTCTTAGTCCATCCTGTTCTGAAGTGGCTGATGACGATGATGGCTGTTTCATGTGCAGCCCAGTTAGGTACTGCTCCACTGATTGCTTATTATTTCGGGCGATTTTCTACCTATTTCCTTTTGACAAACCTGGTTGTCATTCCTGCCGTTACGTTGATTCTCTATTTGTCCGTAGCGGTATTGTTGGTGCCTTCCTTGTTACACCTATTATTATATATAGCAGGTTTGTTGAATCTGATTTTGGGAAAAATAGCCACTTTTCCAGGTGCGAGTGTTGAGATTCATCCGTCGCTTCTGCAGACGTTGCTTGTATATGTCGTAATCTTTGCCAGCTATCTGCTTATAAGAAAAATAATACAAGTAGCGGGATGGTCACCATCGAGAAGAGGGTGGTGATGAAGGTTATTTCCGTCATCAGCGTCGCGTCCTTCTCGTATTTCAGACAGAGGATTGTGCCATACGTTGCTACGGGCATCGCAATGACGACGGTATTGATCTTGACTACGATATCCGAGAAACCAAGGATACCACACAGATAGTACATGGCCAGGGGGATAATGGCAAGGCGCATCACCGTTGTTGCATAGACAGTACTATTGCCAAGCATGGTGCGCAGCGAGAGATGCGACATAGAAGAGCCGATAATCATCAGGGCTGCAGGTACGGTGATGTTGCCAATCATCGTCAAGGGCTGGCTGATGACTTCTGGGATATTGTCGATCTCCAATGCAACAATGAGCATGGTGAGATAGGCCGATATCATGGGCGACGAATAGAGCACCTTCTTCTGAAAGCGGCTTCCTTCTACCTCGTTCTTGCCTGTAATGAGAATCGTGCCGACGGTAAACACGGCAAAGGTGTTGACGACATTTAGCACAGCTGCATAGAATACGGCTTCATGCCCGAAGATAGAGGCAACCACGGGATAGCCCATGAAACCAACATTGCCAAACATAAGTGCAAAACCGACAACTCCCTCGTCCACCTTGTGGTGAGTGAACAGGCGGGGAAGCCAGAGAGCGACAGCTGTAAGTATGGCATATGTAACAAGGCTAATCAGCAGTAATGGCAGGATATACTGCCTGTCGGGCAGCGTTCCTGTCATTGCTGAAGAAAGGATGAGGGCAGGGCAAGTAATATTGATGACTACGCTGGAGAGGCGCCTGTCGAAGTCGCCTCCCAGATAGCCAAGTTTGCCAGCCACGTATCCTACGATGACAATGGCAACAAGCGTTGTCATGACTGTGATCATAGCCTACATATAGCCAAGCCAGCGCAGGATGTCGTTGAGATTTGCTACCACCATTAGCAGAATCAAGATACCGAATCCTACATATTCCGCGCGGATCATGAAAGTCTCAGATGGCTTTCTGCGTGTAATCATCTCGTAGATGAGGAATAGTACGTGTCCGCCGTCAAGTGCGGGAATGGGAAGGATATTCATGAAAGCAAGGATGATCGACAGGAAGGCTGTCATCTTCCAGAACAAATACCAATCCCACATTGGCGGGAAGAGACTGCCGATAGCGCCAAAGCCGCCAAGTGATTTTGCACCGTCTGCGGTAAATACATATTTCATGTCTCCCACATAGCCGGATAACACATTCCAACCGTATTTGATGCCTGCAGGGAAACTCTCAAAGAATCCGTATTCCTTTGTGACAGGCTGATAAAGACCTGCTATGCTCTTAACGAAGAAACCTACTTTGAGGTCAGGGGTGAGCGTCGTGGTCAGTGTGTCAGTGCTGTTTTCTCGTGCGATGACGAGTGATACGGTGCGTATTTTCAAGCTGTCACCACTGGTCTTGGCACCTGTCAGCATATCTTCGAGGATACCGATCTGGTTGGTAAACTCATTGTATGAATCCACAGGTTTGCCATTGACGGCAAGAATCTTGTCGCCTTTCATCAGACCTATCTTCGAAGCAGGGGAGTCGGCCATCACACTGTCAATCTCAGCTGGTACCATAGGACTGACAAACGTCGGTGTAGTCTTTAACATGCCGAGTAAGTTGATGTCGCCAGGCAGGCTAAGACTCATGGCCTTGCCTTCGCGGATGATATCAACGCGTGTAGCTTCGCTAAGGTCGCGGTAGAGGTCTGCAGAGAAGTCCTTGAAGGCGCCCTTCTCAGTTCCGACAAGGATATCTCCGTCCTTGAAACCGTATTTCTTGGCCTCTGTATTGAACTTCATACCGAGTGTCATATCCTTGACGGGGATATAGGTATCGCCCCAGTAAAAGAGAATCATGGAATAGATGAACAGAGCCAGCAGGAAGTTTACCAGTACGCCACCAATCATGATAAGCAGACGCTGCCATGCGGGTTTCGCTCGAAACTCCCAAGGTTGTTCTGGTTGTTTCATCTGTTCTGTGTCAAAGCTCTCGTCAATCATACCTGCAATCTTGCAGTAACCGCCCAGAGGTAGCCAGCCTACACCATACTGGGTGTCGCTGTTCTTGGGCTTGAATTTGAATAGGCTGCCGTCCCATTTCCCGATACCGGGATCAAAGAACAGATAGAACTTCTCGACACGTACGCCGAAAAGCTTTGAGAAAAAGAAGTGTCCACCCTCATGGAGCAGAACGAGAAGCCCGATGGCAAGCATAAACTGCAACAGGCGTATCAAAAAAATATCCATAATCTTTTTACCTTATTATAAATTATTTGCTCATTAGTTCACTAGCGATGCGACGTGCTTCGGCATCGGTAGCAATATAGGTCTCATAAGTCGGGTTCTTGTCAAATGTAGCACGCTGCATTGTCTCTGCAATGATATCACCCATCTGAAGGAAGCCACACTTGTCTTCAAGGAAGCCGCGATTCACAATCTCGTTAGCTGCATTGACGATGCAGGGCATGTTGCCACCTTTGTCAATAGCTTCGTAGGCCATAGCCAGACAGCGGAATTTCTTAAGGTCGGGCTCGAAGAATTCCAATGGGTGCTTGAACAGATTGAGTCGCTCGCCACTCAGATGCAGACGCTGAGGGAAGGAGAAAGCATACTGGATAGGAAGACGCATGTCGGGCACACCGAGCTGAGCCTTAACTGAACCGTCTTGGAACTGCACAGCACTATGTACGATAGACTGTGGGTGGACGAGTACTTGTATCTGCTTCGCATCAACGCCAAACAACCATTTCGCCTCAATCACCTCAAAACCCTTGTTCATCATAGAGGCTGAATCGATGGTGATCTTTGCGCCCATGTCCCAGGTGGGATGTTTCAGGGCATCGGCTTTTGTGACGTGGGCAATCTCCTCCATTGTCTTCAAACGGAACGGACCACCAGAGGCCGTCAGCAAGATCTTCTCTATTGGATTCTGGTCTTCGCCGACTAAACTTTGGAAAATGGCGGAGTGCTCGCTGTCAACAGGCAGGATGGGAGTGTGATACTGCTGCGCGAGAGCTAGAATCAGTTCTCCTGCAACGACAAGTGTCTCCTTGTTGGCTAGAGCTATTGTTTTTCCTGCTTTGATGGCGTGGATGGTAGGAGAGAGACCTGCAAAACCGACCATTGCCGTGAGAACCATATTGATGGGACCAGCCTCGACAATGTCATCGAGGGCTTGTTTGCCAGCATAAACCTTGATATCTGGACGATCGCTCATCAGCCTTTTGAGTTCATCATAACGTTGTTCGTTGGCGATGACGATAGCTGCGGGATTGAACTTGTGGGCTTGTTCGGCCAAAAACTCAACTTTGTTGTTGGCTGTCAGGCAGTAAACCTCATAGAGGTCGCTATGTTCCTCGATGACTTCAAGTGCCTGTGTTCCGATAGAACCGGTGGAACCGAGTATGGCTATTTGTTTCTTCATAAATCTAAGATGCCTTCCGGCAGATTAATTTCTATTTGATGTCGTTTTGTATCTATGTTTTCGATAAGTTCTTCTGAAGCAGGAATCAGTTTACCATCTTCCAATTCAAACAGGATGTTGATGGTGTTATCATCGACAGATGCAATCTTGCCGATATCTTGTTTCGACTTAGCATCGATAACGCTATACCCGATGATTTCCGCCCAAGAGATGTTGTCACTATCACTATCGGCTAACTTACGGGGGAAATAGACATCGCAGCCTGTCAGTTCCTGAGCCTGTTCTTGAGTGTCAATGCCATCAAGTTTCAATAATGCATTGCTATCGTTCTTAAAACGGTATTCCTCTAAGAAAAAAGGAACTAATATCCCATCGATGTCAAATACGAGATAGTCTGCGTCAGTACGGTCGAACACGTCATCGTCAAAGAGAAAGGAGATTTCCCCTCTGACGCCATGGGTCTTGCCCAGTTTTCCTATTTTGTAAACGTCTTCTCTTCTAATCATCCTCTTTTGATAATGGCTCCCAACGCATTCAGTCGATCCTCAATATGTTCATAGCCGCGGTCTATCTGCTCGATGTTGTCAATGCGACTTGTGCCTTTTGCACTCATTGCGGCAATCAACAAGGCGATACCTGCACGGATGTCTGGACTCGACATGCGGCCTCCTCGAAGCGTGATTTTCCGATCGTGTCCTACCACAACAGCTCTATGCGGATCGCAGAGTATGATTTGAGCTCCCATGTCAATAAGCTTATCAACGAAAAACAAACGACTCTCAAACATCTTTTGATGGAAGAGCACTGATCCGCGGGCTTGGGTGGCTACCACGATAAGTACAGAAAGTAGGTCTGGTGTCAGGCCTGGCCACGGGGCATCTGCCAGCGTCATGATTGTACCATCGATGAATGACTGAATCTCATAATGCTTCTGCCTTGGGATATACAGATCATCACCTTCGACTTTAATCTTGACACCTAGTTTCCGGAAGGCGTCAGGTATAATGCCGAGGTTTTTTACTGATACATCCTTGATGCGTATGCCGTCGCCACACATAGCAGCCATACCAATGAACGACCCCACCTCAATCATGTCAGGCAGGATCTTGTGGCTAGCGCCATGCAGTTGCTTGACACCTTTGATAGTCAATAGGTTAGAACCAATACCGCTGATCTGGGCACCCATGTTGTTCAATAGCTTGCAAAGCTGTTGGAGATATGGCTCGCAGGCAGCATTGTAAATAGTGGTAGTGCCTTTGGCATAGACTGCTGCCATCACAATGTTTGCTGTGCCTGTTACAGAGGCCTCGTCGAGTAGCATATAGGTTCCTCGAAGCTGTTTGGCGGCTATTTCATAAACATTCCGCCCATCTATTCGGTTGAATTTTGCACCAAGCTTCTCAAAACCGAGGAAATGGGTGTCTAATCGTCTTCGTCCGATTTTGTCGCCACCGGGTTTGGCTACAATGGCCTTTCCCATGCGGGCTAGCAGAGGACCAATCATCATCACACTACCTCGCAGTTCAGCACAGCTTTCAACAAAAGCATCGCTTTCTAGGTAATTAAGATTCAGAGCGTCGGCTTGGAAGGTATAGGCCCCTTGTGCGATATGTGTTACTTTTACGCCAATATCTTTGAGTAATTGTATCAGGTTGTTTACATCGCGGATGTCAGGAATGTTCTGTATGGTTACAGCCTCCTGTGTCAATAACGTAGCACAAATCACCTGCAGGGCTTCATTTTTCGCTCCCTGAGGTGTAATCTCTCCTTGTAACAGATGTCCGCCTTCGATGATGAATGATGCCATGCTTCTTGTTATTTTTTCTTTTTGGAGCGTTGCTTGTTGTCGTCTGTACCAGAGAACTTCTCAAACTTGAATGACTGCAGGTCTAGTTGTATTACGCCGTCTGTGAAATGGGCAAGGTCGTCAGCAACTTTCTCGTCATCCATCGATCCATGTCCCCATAAGGCCAGATCGCGTTTCATCTGGTTGGCGGTATAGTGCGTTAGTGCGTCACGTTCTTCACCTGCAGGCATCTCCTTAAGTTTCTTGAAAAGTTCACCCACCAACTTGCCATAATGGCGAAGTCTCACTTCTTCTTTGGGCGCTTTCATAGGCTGTGGTTTGCTCAGAATCTTATCAGCCTCTGAGACATCGTATGGCCAGTCAATATCCAATTCTCTGTGACTCATCAAATATAGGTGGTCCCACAAAGACTGCTCGTAGTTCTCGCTATCGCGTAATTGAGGATTCTTTGTCTCCATCAGCCGGATAATGGCTTTGGCGCATTGCAGACGTTCTTCTTTGGTAGGTAGCTCACAGGCGTATTCCACCATTTTCTGTATCTCACGTCCGTATTCGGACATGATTAGCTTCGCACGTTGAGTGTTGTAGTCTAATCCTTTGATGTTCATATCTTTATAATAGTTTTTTCGGCATTTTGGCAACAAAGTCTTTTAAATAGTAGGGTACGAAGTAGGCTACGTCTTCTGTTTGCTCGTTCAGAAGTCGCTTCTCTGCCAGAGGTTGCATCCATTTGGCTAGGGGCTCTATACCTTCTATCAGATGGGCATTGGGATGACTGATTGTTTCCATGCATTTTTTAGCGCCATTGCCAAAGAAATACACAGGGTGCGCATCAAGATATTCTGCATAGGTCTCTGCTGTAACAACATCGGCTCTGATTTCTCTGACGGTTTTCAGGCCGCGATCGAAAATTCCGGCATATACTTCCATGCGCCTGGCATCGAGCATTGGGCAGAGCAACGCATCGTCTTCGGCTAATTCCCGAAGCAATACGGGTACGCAGAGCAACTCCAGTGTCGGAACAGCTATTAGTTTCAGATTCCTTCCATAACAAATTCCTTTGGCCATTGATACGCCGATGCGTAAACCAGTGTATGACCCTGGACCGCAACTGACAGCAACAGCATCGAATGGAATCGCGTGATTGTCTGTAAACGACAATGCTTCATCAACCATAGTACCAAGTCGCTCGGCATGATTCGGACCACTATGGTCTTCCTGTTGGAAAATCACTTGTGAATCTTCTGAGACTGCAACGGAGCATATATCGGTACTCGTTTCTATATGTAATATTGTAGACATTTCTTCCTACTTATTATTAATAAGGTGCAAAGGTACGCATTTTTTTGCCAACTTAGTCGGAATTATCAGAAATTAACGTTGTCTTGCTTGCGTCTAGCCTGTTGTCTCCAGTTGTGAAAGCATATTTCTGCTTGTGCTGCTGGATGTGTTATTATGGACGCTATATTTATATAATATTATAAGGTGTATTGCTATTTTGTCTTTGATTTGTATCAAGAGGTGTCAAAAAGTGACATAGAAATCAAAAGTTTTTCCGGAAAAGTCTTGGTCGGATGGAAAAAAGTATGTACCTTTGCACCCGCTAACGAGGAAACGACCTCTGAAAGCACAGAAGAAAGAGTTCTTTGAAAGATTTACATAGACAGAAGTAG